>Ga0265322_10000007_pt1 | contig 220234 bp, 215 predicted proteins | sample 41222metaG_FD_193584 | JGI IMG/M metagenome (GOLD analysis project Ga0265322, IMG submission 193584) | Rhizosphere microbial communities from Carex aquatilis grown in University of Washington, Seatle, WA, United States - 4-12-22 metaG | ecosystem: Host-associated > Plants > Roots >...
TTCTTTTCTGGAGTAACATATGATAACAGCACAGGCTATTGGGTATTTGATAATTCTGATTTATTATTACTAGATTCTGGAAATTTTAATTTATCGGTATCATGTACTGATGTTAATGGAACTACTGGATATAACTCTAGCTCTTGGTTTATTCCTTGGGGGAACTTAACTGTAAAATTAATTAGTCCTAATGTTTCAATTAATGTTACAACTAAACAATTTTTTAATTTCACAAGCGTTGTAACATGTACTGGTGGAGAATGTGGATATATTAATGCAACACTTGATCCATATACTCAATACTTTTTTAGTTTTGAAAATACTACGGATGGTTGGACGCATAATATCTCAAATGGTACACACAATGGTAATCCTGTTGTAGGAAATGATCAATGGCATATTGAATATAATGCTTCAAAATTTGGCGACTATTCTTGGAAGGACGGTCCTGTTGGTATTGATAGTAATTATACTACACCTCCATCGGCTATTCTTACAACAGGGACGTATTCTTTGCGTACAAATTTAAGTAGAGCCACAACTTTTAGTTTCTGGCACTTTTTGAGCTCTGAATATCACTATGATGGTGGTAGATTAGAGTTTCGTGCTGATAATGGTAATTGGACAAAAGTGCCTCCTGCATGGTTTATAACAGGGGGCTATAATGATGTTTATTGGATAAATGCTGCTTTTGTACCTCAGGGGTGGGTTGATCGTGAGCCAATTTGGACAAGCTGGGCCATAGGTTCATTGAATAATTTTACTCAAGTTATAGTTAATATCTCTTCTATAAATGCGACTAATGTAACATTCCGATTCTATTTTGGTGGAGATGATAATACTGCAGGATATGGATGGTATATTGATGGCTTTAATATGACTGCTTGGTATTATAATTCAGATAAAGGTATTGTATCTATGAATTCTAGTGCTCTACCATTTTATACTACGACACAAAATCCTGCTTCTTCTACAACTTTTGGTTGTCTTGGTAATATGCATGCTGGAGATATATGTAACACTACATGGCGTGTTAATGCAAGTGATGCAGCTGGTGTATATTATTTTTACGTTATATATAATGCAATTAATTATAGCGGAAAAGTAATTGATAAAAATACTTCTTCAATTAATATTACAATTGTAGATAATTTACCTCCATATGTTTCATATATTAGTCTTGATCCACAGTTTGCTGTTCTAACTCAAGATCTTGTATGTTCATTTTCTATACAAGATATTTCACAGTTTGATACGCTCGGAGCAAATATAACTTGGTATCGTAATAATACTATATTTTCTTCAACAAATTTTAGTGTATTATATAATAATACATATGCTGTAACAATAGGTAAAGGTAATTTAACTGTTGGGGATTCATGGAAATGTGGTGTTACGCCATATGATCAACAGTCGACAGGCGTTCAAGTAAATTCTACAGCTAAAACTGTTGTACCAGGTATTCCTCCGGACCTTAATACAATTCAATGTTTGCGTAATGATACCACATGGATTAATTGTACTAAATTAGTATTTGGAGATAAGTTATCTGGTGTAAGAGTTAATTGTACTAATATTAATGGAACTATAAATAATGCTTCAATTAATTTTAGCAACGTACAAGATTCTAAAACATACTTTAATATTACTACTACAACCAACACAAGTAATTGGTGGAATTATTATTATAATATGACTATCGCTGATTCTGGAGATTTTATTATAGGTGCTAGTTGTAATAATAATTATTCTGTTAGTGATGCAGATGGTGTAACGTGGAGTTTACCGTGGGGTAAATTAGTCGGTCTTCTAGTTAATCCCAATTCAAATACCATTGTTGAATATAATAGCTTTTTTACATTCACGACAAATGTTACTTGTGTTGGTGGAGAATGTGGTAATATTAGTTCGTGGTTAGATCCGGGATTCCTTCTTGGTAGTCCAAGTAATGGTACTGCAGACAGTGGAGAATGGCGTAATCCTGTAGGTGGAAATGTGGTTTCTGGTACGTATGTAAGCACGCAGGTTAACGATACATTATATTATATTGCAGGTAGAGCAGACTGGGGTGATACTGATTCTATGCTTATATTAAATTTTAATTTAAGTTCATTAAATGTTGATGCGCACAAAAATATTACATCAATTAAAATTACATCGAAGTATTGTCATTCAGGTAAAACTCTCGCCAATTTTGTTGCAACAGGATGTAATGGCGCTACTCCTTCAGGAAAAGAGATTAGTATTCCTCAAACTGTTCGTCTGTATAATCGTTATACTAGTGATTGGGCTGATACTAGTACGTGGGATACTATTGGCACGCTTAATATTACAGATAATGAAAATTTAGTAACTAGCAATTTTAGTATAAATGGAACTTTAGCTAACTATGTAAATGCTTCTGGTTTTATTAGTGTGAGCTTTGATATGATAACAAGTGCATCAATAGCTCATCTTCCTAATCCTGCATGGCTTGGAATAAATTATGCTATGCTTACTGTAACATATGAATATATAAAAGGCGGAGCTCCAGTTCCGACAGCAATTGGTGCGTTTCCCTTCTATACAAATAATTCGAATCCTTATACGATGATGAATTATTCTTGTCTTGGAAATATGAGTTCGCTAACAAGTGGATGTCAAGTCACGTGGAATGTTAATGCTACAGGAAAACCAAATACCACATATGAATTCTGGGTAATTTATAATTCCTCTTCGTATCCTGTTTATGTAGCTGATAACTCCACAAATCATATTTGGATTACAATTTTTAATAGTAGTGCTGTTCCGCCAGTAACTACACTTAATTCTCCAGCGCCTACTTATGCAACACAAAATTCAAACGTACTATTTAATTGTTCAGCGACGGATAATAAAGCTCTTGTAAGTATTGAACTTTACGGAGATTTTGGAGGTCCAGGAACATTTGGATCATATGCTACTAATTATGTCAGTGGTGCTAGTAATACTACAACATATAATCTTACATTGCCAGAAGGAGTATATACTTGGAATTGTCTTTCGACGGATAATGATAATAATATAGACTTTGCTAATATTAATAGAACTCTAATTGTAGATCATACCCCTCCTGATATAACTTTGTCAACTCCATTAGTAAATGATAATATAACTGTACAACCTATAGCATTTAATTTTACTGTGATAGATGCTACAGATACAATGATGACTTGTAATATTACTGCTGATGGTGTAGTTAAAGATTCAGGATTTGCCGCTACTAATAATACAAAAGTATCGAGAAATATTGGAGGGTTTACACAAGGGGATCATTATTGGAATATCACTTGCTGGGATAGAGCAGGAAATATAGATGTGAGTGATAATAGAATGTTTACTATACTAAACACACCTCCCATCGTTGTATTACAAACAATTGATAATTATATGACTAATTCTCCTAATGTAGATTTATTCTATTTTGCTGATGATAACAGAAATGTAACGCAAGCAGATTTGTATGTCAACGGGTTATGGAACCAAACTGATCCTGGAGTAATTACTGGAGCCACAAATGGATTCTCATTAGTAGGATTAAGTGAAGGTATATACAATTGGACTGTTAATGTTACAGATGATGGAGGATTAACAGCTCAAGCAGCATACCGAAAATTTATTGTTGATTTAACTCCTCCAAAATTGAATCTAAGTTTCCCTCCAACAGGATATAATACTACTTCTAATACTGTGATATTTAATTTCACAGCTACTGATACTTTTGATTCTTTGATGAGTTGTAAAATTACTATTAATGGTGTGGATAAAGCAACAGGAATAAATGCTAACAATGGTTCATTAACATCAAAATCCATTAGTAGTCTTAATAATGGACTTAGTTATTGGAATATAACTTGTTATGATGATGCTGGTAATTTTAATGTGAGTGAGACGAGATTGCTTAATATAAGTGCTCCTCCAACTGTTGCTCTAAATAATCCTGTAGACAATGCTACGCAGCAAAATGTAAATATGACTTTATATTATACACCTCAAGGAAACGGTAATAATCTTACTAATTGTACATTGTATATTAATAATTTATATAATCAGAGTAATACTACAATAAATAGTGGCGTGCAAAATAACTTCAAATTATATTATTTACCTGATGGTATATATTATTGGAATGTAACTTGTAAAGATATATCTAATACTACAGGATCAAGTGGTACTAAAAAATTCTACATTGATAATACTCCTCCAAATATTACATTGAATAGACCAAATCAATGGGAGACAGTATATGGTGGTGTAACTACTTTTAATTTTACTGCAAATGATACTCTAGATGCAGTAGCTGTATGTGATTTATATGTTGATGGTGCAATTAATAAAACAAATATTCAATCACCAAGTGGTCAATGGATAAATGTTAGTGTAGCAATACCTCTTGAAGGAAATCATACTTGGAGTATGACTTGTAGAGATCATGCAGGAAATTCTAATTCAAGTACTACAAGAAATTTCACAATAATAGGTGCTCCTACTGTAACAATAGAAGTTCCAGCACCAAATGCTTATTTGAATTATACAAATAATATTAACTTTAGTTATATTCCCTCAAGCGGTAATACTCTGATGAATGCGACGTTATACATTAATGGTGTGGCAAATCAAACTATTCCTTCTCCTGCAAATGGTTTTGAAAATAGTTTCTTTGTGAACTTCACGAACGGAGTCTATATTTGGAGCATTGGAATAATTGACAATGTAGGATTAAACGGATCCTCTGCGAATAGAACTCTTACTATTGATACTGTTGCACCTATTGTAAATATTATGACTCCATCAAACGGGCAAACAATTGGTGTAAATAATGTAACGTTCAAGTTTAATATTACTGAGAATATTCCTGCTGCAACAAGTTGTAATATTACTGTTTCAGATGTTGTAGAATGGTCTAATGTTTCAGTAACTAATGGGACTGTGATTACTAGAAACAAAGTAATGTACGACGGTAATTATAATTGGAGTGTAACATGTATAGATAATGCTGGAAATAGAAATACTTCTGCTCTGACTACTTTCACAGTATTTGCTCCTCCTAATGTTACATTAAATTTCCCGACAATAAATTACAGAACAAAATTACAAGATATAGTCTTTAATTACACTCCGAAAGACGATATAGGATTAGATAATTGTACTTTGTTTATTAACAATGCATATGTTAATAGTTCGGCAAGCATCAATAAAAATGTGCCTAATTATTTCTATGTATATGGATTAAGTGAAGGTGATTATAATTGGACTGTAAGTTGTAGGGATTCAGCTCCTGATTCTAATGTGTATGCTCCTACACCAAGAAATTTCACAATTGATTTAACTCCTCCAGCAATCACAATGATATATCCAGGTATAGCTGATTCCATTAATACTAATACGATACAATTTAATTGGACGGCAACAGATTATCCTGTGAATATAGCTTGTATGTTATTTGTAGACGGCGTGTATAATCAAACTGTGACTCAATTGAGCGGTACATACTTTACTCCAACGGTAACTAACTTGACGTCAGGACCACACAATTGGAGTTTGAATTGTAGCGATGATTTGAATAATTATTTGCTTAGTTCAGTAAGAAGTTTCACAATAAGCAATGCTGACTTATATCTTGATACTTCAAGAATATTCTTTAACAATACGAATCCTGACGAGAATCAAACAATAAAAATATCTGCTAATGTAAGTAATATTGGTGGTGTTCCAGTTAACGGCGCATTGGTAAATTTCTATGACGGCGATCCTGGAGCTGGCGGAACATTTATAGGAAATGCAACAGGCAATGTTAATGTTAATAGTTCGACAATTTTCTTTGTACCTTGGAATATAACAATAGGATATCATACAATCTTTATCTCTGTAGATCCATATAATACCGTTTCAGAATTAAGTAAATTAAATAATAATGCTACAACAAATATATCTATTTTAAAATCTGTGATTATATCTCCATCAAATGGAAGTCAATTCGTTAATCCGAATATAAGTGTATCATTCATATTAACTGATTACACAACAGGATACGGTAGTGGACTAATAAATTATTCTGTATACGTAGATAATATATTGAATGGACAAAATGGAACTGCAACAGATGCAGTTCAATCGCAAATAAATGTAACAGTTGCTCAAGGAACGCATGGTATAAAAATTGAAGCATTAGATGCTCTAGGAAGAAGAAAGAATTCTACGTCCGTATTTGTAACTGTTGATTATACTCCTCCGAATTCTACAATATTAACTCCAAATAATACTTGGTATAATAATTCAGTTCCAATAATAAATATTACTTCAAAAGATAATGTTGATACAAATATAAATTACACCATATATGTTAATGGCTCGATTAACACTCTTGGAAACATAACTAATGGTTCTTCGCTTCTTGTGAATCTATCCATACCTTTACAAGGATATTATCAATTGATAATGGAAGCATTTGATGATTTCAATAATACTGCAAATAGCACTCCAACATATATCTACATTGATTGGACTCGCCCAAGTATTGTTTTAAACAGTCCGTTTGACGGAGCAAATTATACAACAAGAACAGTGGTATTAAACTATACTCCTACAGATAATCTTGCATTTAATTTATCATGTAATGTAACTTTGGACGGTGTTTCTGTCGCATCACAAACTGTCGCAAATGGAAATTCCTCGACTTATACTGCAAATAATCTTGCTGAAGGTACACATTACTGGAATGTTACTTGTAAAGATCAAGCATTAAATTACAATACTAGCGTTACTCAATCATTTAATGTATACATTGCACCTGTAATAACTTTACTTGCTCCTCTTAATAATAATTGGAGCAATAGTGCAACAAATGCATTTATCTTTAATGTTAGTGATGAAACTGGATTGCAGAATTGTTCAATATGGATTAATGGAACAATAACTGCTACAAAAACTACATCTCAATTGGTATTAAATAATACTAATAATTTTACATTTGCAGGAATGTCTTCAGGTACATATAATTGGAGTATAGAATGCTATGATAATACAACTTATCGTTCATATAATTCCACATCGAATAGAACTTTGTATGTTGATTTGCTAGCACCACAGCCTATAATATCCACTATCGATGGTTCTTGGTTTAATGTTCCTAATCCGTCAATCGCGTTTAACATAACTGATAATATGGATCCTTTGTTAGATTATACTTTCTATGTCAATGGCACGCCAAATGTCACAGGTACAGTTAGTAGCGGTAGTCCTACTGCTGTGAATCTTATTAATCTTCAGAATGGAACATATACTGTTGTTTTAGAAGCATTTGATAATGCTGGTAATAGACAGAATTCCTCTTCTATTACAATATATATTGATAGCGTTAAACCATCAATAAATCTTACAACTCCCTTGAATAATACTAATGTCACAACTAGTACTGTAAATTTGAATTTTACTCCGACGGATAATATGGCTTCAACTTTAATTTGTAATTTGACTTTAGATGGTGCTATAATAGCGAGTAATCTTACAGTAAATACTGGTGTGAACCAGAATGTCACAGTGTCTGGACTCGTCGGCGGAAATCATTATTGGAATGTCACATGTATGGACCAGGCGTCAAATCGTAATACTAGCGCAACATACGTATTCTATGTTGTAATGCCTGATATATTTGTTAATGCTAGTATGCTTTATTTCAGTGATAATAATCCTGTAGAGAATGAATCAGAAAATATAACTGCAACAATTACAAATATTGGTCAAGCAAGTGCACAGAACTTTACGGTAGAAATACGTGTGAACGATGTAGCTGGAACTATATTATATAGCGGTAATATTAGTTTAGCTATTAATGGTTCAATTAATATATCTACTAAATATAATATGACTATAGGTGATACTGTGTTCTTCGTATTAGCCGATACTCCTTTAGCCTCTAACGGTACAATAATGGAATCTAATGAATCAAACAATGTTGCATCAAGAACTTTGCACGTCGGATTATGGGAATACGTCGTGGGAAGTACATATGATAAACTTGTGATGAGCGATGTTGTAAATCAAACCATATATGATTGGCTTGTTAGCAATGCATCCGGTAGTAAATTATTTGCTACAGATATAGACTCGAATATAAATTGGCGCAACTTACAAGCATTAGGAATAAATATGAGTAATCAATCATCAAATACGGATTTCTCGACTCTTGATTCTAAACTCGGATCCGTAAATTTCAGTGATTCAGTAAATAAAACTTTTACTGTCGGAAATGCACCTATTGAATTAACAAATTATACTTTATTCACGAAGAGAGTAATTAATGTTCCTATTGTAAATAGTACAAATAATTCCAATTTCAAAACAGGAATATTATGGGATTATGGCGATGGTGGAACCAAATATACAGGGGCGCAAGATGTGGTATTTGTATCGCCTATAAATAAGAATGCTCAAGGATACAATGCTACTGTAGATTATGAATTGAGAATACCTGCAACACTTCGTTCATATAAACCAGGACAAGATATAGTTGTATTTTATGCGGAGATAAATTAAATGTGGAAAACAAGATATTTGGATAATCGGGAAGACTGTCTAAAAAGTAAGCGACCTATAAAGCGACCCATAAAAGGTAAGACTAGTATAATATTTTTAGTTAGTGCATTACTTATTTTATTCATCTCTTCTTCAGGATTATCGCTTTTGACCACAGGAGTTGATTCTACAAATAAAACTAGTGCTATTGTTAATTCTACAAGTGTTTCTTCCTCTAATGCTATTTCTAATTCAGATTTAACAACAATACTTTCTTTATCGAGTATGTATTATACTAAAAACGACATGGTAGATATATATATACATAACACGACAGCTATTTCGAATATTGGAGATTTATTTATGGAAATTTCTGTTTTAGAATATCCGACATATTCATTTAGATATCTGGGATTACTTGATAATAAAGTATCTTTCATACCAGAAAAGTCAGGAACTTATACAGTTAAGTTGTATTCTATGTTGAATGGAAATTATGTTGATATTGCAGAGAAATCTTTCTATGTATATGATGCAGATATATATAATTGTAAAAATTATGGAATGAATTCTTTGATTAATATTGATCTAAAATCGTATGATTATTATGCTACGCGTTCTTTACCTAATTCATTAACATTAGTTTATACTGATAATAGTAATAATTCTGAAGTATTTGTTTATGCTGATAAAATCGAGGGTGTTGTAGAATATAAAGTTGCAAGACCTGGAAGATATGCTTTGTTTTCTGAAGGTCAATATTTAGATTGTTTCATCGCAAGTGATGTAAACGACGTCAATGTTAATACTAATCTTAATACTTCTAATAGCGCTACTACTTTTAATAATCTAACTAATGCGTCGAATATTATTTCGGATTTTGGCAATATGTCCGATATATTAACAAATAATACCATAACTAATTCGTCAAATGATGGTTTATATAATACAAGTAATACAAGTATTTCTGCAACAGGTCAAGAAGGTGGGTTAGAAGGAGGATTAGATGCATCGTTCTTGTCGGGAGATAGGCGTATGGTATATAACAATTTTTATTCTGAGAGCGAATCAAAAACTTTTGACTTTTCAAAAGATAAGTTGCGCGATATTCGTGGAATGGATAATGGAATATTAATCGCTGAAATTTCACGTAGTAATATTTATGGGTTTATACTAGAGTTATGGGCTATAGATGTTAATACTGGTGTAGCCAAACGTATAGCGTTCAACGAATCTGCTCCATCATACAAGATACGTCCAGGAATAAAAGAAGGTGTTATTTTTTGGGTATCAGAGTTTAATGATAAGGTTTATGCGTATGATACCGTAAATGGCATAACTGTATCTCGTAATCTTCCAAGTTACGATTTAGGGAAAGGTGAAATTGGTAGAGTATCTTTCAATAATACAGTAATCCATAGTAATTGGGATGTATTAGTTGACGGTTCTCAAATATATTTCTACAGTCCTTCAGATGGAGAAGTTTTCTCCGATGATAATTCGGATATAAAAGAAGAATATAGACAAAGAATGAATCTTGATAAATATTTTAGTTCGGATGAACTGTCTTCGTTATCGCTTGAAGTAAAACAGGAGGATGTAGTTGTACAATAATACTAAAATTAATGCGGAAAGAGAATTGCAGTCAAAATTATTATTGCTGACACGATTCTTTATAGGAGTTGCAATCTTAGTCATATTATTATCTCAATCATCTTTTGTTCAAGCTTCAATTAATGCTAGCGAACCTCAATATATAATGACCATAGGAAATGTCACAGGTTCTGCTGTTGCAAATTATGTTTATACGTCTATATTTAATCCAGTAGGCTCTGGAAAAGCTATATTGATAAGACATGTATCTATACAAATGACTGCTACTGCTGCTGCAGCTTATCAAACTGTTACATTAAGAAAAACAACTGCTGCAAGTTTGGGAACTCAAATTTCTGCGTCAGATATTTTTCAAAAAAATTCTGACTCAAATTTAAGTATTGCAGATGTACGTTATGCAGGTCCTACAGTCACACTTGCAGGTGGAGTAAATTCTAGACTGATAAGTGTTGTAGGTCCAGGAGCTTTAGGATCATTAAACGGATATAAAGACGTTGTTATGGCAAATTCTGAACCTATAACATTGCTTCCAGGAGAAGGTGTAGCATTATATCAAGAAGCTGCAGGAAGTGCAAATCAGAAAGTGATGATGTTAGTAGAGTGGGACGAACAAAATACTACGACGAAGCCTTTAGTTATAAAAGACGAGTATATGATGTCAACTCCTGTTGTTGCTGTTGCAGGAGCTGCTAATTATGTTTATGCGTCAATGTTCAATCCAACAACAAGCAACAAGACAGCTATAGTTAAAAGAATATCTATTGATGTTGATTGTAGTGCAGCAGCAGTATATACTAATAATATTTCTATTAGAAGAACTACTGCAGCAAGTGCTGGAACGTTAATTACTAATACTGATATTCCACAAAAATATAATTCGTCGAATACCTCTTTAATGGAGATTAGACATACGGGCGTAACTGTAACTTTTGCTGGTGCTCTTGAGTCGAGAATTGCAACAATTACTCCGTGTGGGCTTGCAGATCAAATTATTGGACACAAAGAATATGTTTTTAATACTGCTGAAGAAAAAATAATATTAAAACAGGGAGAGGGTGTTGTATTATATACTGAATCTGCTAGCAATGTTAATCAGAGAGTAAGAATGTTTTTGGAATGGGAAGAAGTTGTTAATACTAGTACTCCTGCTTCGCAGAACGATCTAATAATAAGTTATCCTCCTGTTGCCGTCGCCGCGGCTGCAAATTATACATATCAATCATTCTATAATCCTGTAGGAAGCGGAAAAGTTGCAATAGTAAAAAGAATAGAAATGCGCGTCGATGCTACTGGCGCTGCCGTATATCAACCAATAAGTATAAGAAAAATTACTGCTGCAAGTTTGGGTTCTCTAATTACGCAGGCTAATGTTCCAAAAAAACATTCATCGACGGCGAATACTGTTATGGAGTTGAGATATGCCGGTCCTACAGTAACCTTTTTAGGATCTGCAAATTCTACTATATTAAATGTTATTGGTCCAGGGGCTGTAGGACAGATGAGGTCTAGAAGAGAATTTGTTTTTGATAATCATGAAAAACTTATTTTACAACCTGGTGAAGGAATAGCAATGTTCTCGGAAGCTGCGGGAAGTGTTAATCAAAATGCCAAATTTTCAATAGAATGGGAAGAGGAACCTGTAGTCTCGACTCCTTCACCTCAAAATGAGTATATGTTGAATATTGGAGAGATGACAGGTTCTGCCGTTGCAAATTATAATTATACTGCATTTTTTAATCCGATAAACAGTAATAAGACCGCAATTATACATCGATTCTATATAGGAGTAGATGCTGCTGGCGCTGCTGTATATATTCCATTTAGTGTCAGAAGAATAAATGCGTCGGCTGGAGGAATTGTAATTAATGCGTCAGATATAACTAAGAAAAATAATGCGTCTAATTTTAGCGCGATGAGTATAAGATATAATGGTCCCGCTATTAATTTTACAGGTACGGCAAATTCTCGACTAGATAGTGTACAGAGTCCTGGAGCTGTAGGATCTGCTACTGCGCCGCAATTGAGCGGATCTCAAGAAACATATTTTCCTGGAGAAGATTTAATATTACAACCTGGAGAAGGTGTAGCATTATATCAGGAAGGAGCAGGTAGTGCAAATTTTAGAGTAAATTTATTTGTTGTTTGGCAAGAAGTTTCATCAACACAAACACCTGCGACTGTAGGTGATGGTTTACTTTCCGTCGGTCCAATTACAGGTTCCTTGACGAATGGATATGTGTATGGTACAATATTTAATCCATCCAACTCTAATAGAAATTATGTATTTAAAAGAATCGGAATCAAGGGCGATAGAATCGGTGCCATGACTGCACCAGGATATATTCCATTATCTATTAGAAAAATATCTTCTTCATCAGGTGGAACTTTATTAAATTCATCAGAAATACCTGAAAAAAATACTTTAACGCCAAATTATACTGCAGAAGTACGATACGGCGGACCAGCTGTTGCTTATTTAGGCGGTGTTAGCGAACGTATGTATTCTACTGATGTATCAGGAGCTGTAGGACAAAACTACGGAAATATGGAAACGTATTTTATATCCGGCGATGAAGCGATGTTAAAACCAGGAGAAGGTCTAGCACTATATCAAGAAACCGCCGCCGGAGATGTTAATATGGCTTATAGAATGGATATAGTCTGGAATGAGACTATAATAGATTTTACTCCGCCTTCAATATTTTTTAATGCTAATACTACTGCAACTGGAATTTATCCTACTACTTGGATATATGCTAGTACCAATGCTACAGATGATAAGAATTTAAACATTACATTTATCCGTCTATATAATTCAACAGGTGCCTTAATTAATTTTACAAATAGTACTAATTCAATAACTTCTATAAATTTTACAAATTTATCAGACGGAGTATATTATTTGAATGCTACAGCAAATGATTCTGCGGGTAATTATAATTGGACTCAAACAATAACCATTACTTTAGATGATACTCCTCCGAACATGATTGCTACAGTTCCTATAAATAATACTAATTATCAATTCTCTGATTCTATAGAAATATCAGCCAACGCTACCGATTTAAATTCTGTCGATAAAGTCTGGGTTAATATATCATTGCCTAATGGCACAACTGTCTTGAAGAATTTAACATTTGCTATCGGAACCAAATATAATACAAGTTATATCGCTCCAATATTATCGGGAAGATATAATGTGTCTTATTATGCCAACGATACTTTAGGTAATTTAATTCTTCAAAAAGGATATTTCAACGTCGTGGATAATACTGCGCCATCTCCATTCAATTTAACAAGTCCTCAAAACAATACATTCTCCTCCAATTTGCTTCCAGTATTTACTTGGCAACAGACGACAGAATTAGAATTCAAGAATTATACTTTATTAATAAGTCAATCACCAACATTTGCTGTAGTAGATTATACTTATGCAACGCTTCAAATAACAAACACCACATATCCATTGATTGTGTCCTTAAATAATAATTCGAAATATTATTGGAGAGTAATAGCATACGATGTTTCAGGAAATTCCAGAAATTCTTCTGGAGATTATATTTATACGACGGACGCAATTGTTCCGACAGTAAATCTAAATCTCCCCTCCAATCTAGGATTTGTACTTCAAAGCAATGTTTTATTTAATTATACCCCTAATGATACGAACCTTGTTAATTGTAGTCTTTATGGAAATTTCAGTGGAGCATTTATCTCTGATCAGACTAATACCACTCCAATGAACAACCAACCAAATTTCTTTAGCAAAGTTCTTTCAGACGGTACATATATTTGGAATGTGAGATGTTATGATGCTGCGAACAATAACGGGTTTGCATTAAATAATTATACTGTTTATGTAGATACATCGCCACCAATAATTAATTTAGAATCTCCTCTGAATAATACACGTCTAAACACTACCAATAATATTACTTTTTATTATGATGTAACGGACGCAATGACTGGTATAACTTCATGTTCTTTGATTGTCAATAATACTGTAAGAGCATCAAACAATGTCGTATCTGAAAACGTAAGTCAAAATCTTACTGCATATTTGAACAATAGTATTTATATTTGGAGTGTTAATTGTACTGACAACAATGGATTTGTAGGTGCCTCTTATCAAAATAATCTTTCAGTAAAAGTTCCAATTTATCCTGTTGTTACAATGATTCAACCATTAAATAATTCTGGAGATAATGATGGAACTGAGACTCTGAAATATAATGTGACTGGAGGAACTACAATAAATTGTAGTTTAATATTAAATGGTAATGTAAATCAGACAAACAATTCCGTCAATACTTCGAACACACAATCTTTCAATTTATCCGGTTTATCTACAGGTAGATATAATTGGAGCATATCTTGCATAAATGATGAAAATAATACTAATCTTGGAAATATGTCTATTCAATATTTTGACGTTATACTCTCAACTAATTTCGCAGGTTCAACGACGGACTTTTCTACAGTTAACACTGCGAATATATCAGGTCTTACCATAGAATCTCCAGGAGTAGGAAAAATTGTTTATACTCCAAATATAAATTTATCAAATGGCGCGAATCTTAATAATTTGATAACTATAGGAAATAATATTATAAGTGTTGATTCTATAACAGAACCAAGATTAAATTTTAGTGCAACATTGACTATGAATGGATTGTCATATGTTCAAGCTCCTGCGATATATGGCGACGGCGTAGTATGTTCAGACTGCAGTGTTGTAAGTTATAATTCTGGAACTTTAATATTCGGCGTTACACATTTTACATCGTATATAACTGGTATAAACGCCAATATGATGATATGGGATGAGTCAGATCCTCAAGGCGGAAATATTTTGAAACGTATTAATAATTCTGTAAAATTCTTTGCAAATTATACTAACAAAACATCAGGAGCGCCGATTAATGGAGCGGCGTGTAATGTATCCTTCAGTACTATACCTGGAAGTTCTGCGTTGATGAATTATAATGCATCAAGTCAATTATATGAATATAACAGAACTTTCAATATTTCGGGAAGTTATACTTGGAATGTGAGTTGTAATGGGTCGGTTCAAAAATATGAAAGACTTTTTTTAACAGATAGTATTACTATATATAGCAACGCCACGGTTTCAATAATAACTATATATCCAAATTCTAGTATTAATGTGAGTATAAATAAATTATTTAATTATAGCGTCAATGTTTCTTGTACAAACGGATTTTGCGGAAATTTAACTGCTACATTGGATCCATCAAGTTGGTGGGATTCTAATTGGAAATATAGAAGACAAATAAATTTGACAATTAGTTCTGGATCTACTCCGAAGAATTATCAATTGAAGTTAATATTAAATTCAAGTAATGTAGGAGCAAATTGGAATTGGAGCAACGAATGTATTGGAGGCAACGATTCTAGAATAAAAATTGTAAATGGAAGTGATGAGAGAGAACTTGGATACTGGATTGAAAATTGTTCAGTGGCCGGACAGAATATGAGTGTATGGGTCAACGTGGACCAGAATATCACGACGAGCAACTATAGTATATATTTATATTATGGAAATGCTGGTTCTGTCGGCAACAGTAATGGAACAAAAACTTTTGATTTATTCGATGATTTTTCAGGAGATTTAAGCAAATGGAATGTACATATAGCAAATGGAGTTTATCCAAGAATTGAGAATGGAGTAATGGTGGCTGGAGGAGGAATACAGACAGGAGCCTATGGTCATAATGTACTAGGATCGGATGCAACTTATTCTTCGTTCCAAGACGGAATAATAGAAGGAATAATATATTTGAATGATACTAATGCTATTGGAGAAGTCGGATTCAGAGGAAATTATGGATCAAATACAGGATATAAATCAAGAATGGATGCAAGAAGCGGTCAAGGATTATCGCATCTTCTACCTCCATATAGTGGATGGAATTTTGTAACAGGATGTACAGCAACTGGTGTTGCAGTAACAGCAAATCAATGGTTGAATATGAAAATTGTAGTAGTTGGTAATATTTTCAATATTAGTGTCGGTGCACAAAGTTTAGCTTGCACTGATAACACATATTCAACAGCAGGAGAAATATCGCTACAGAATCACTTCGGAACAGCCACGATGTATGATAATATACGTGTAAGAAAATATTCAGCGATAGTTCCAACATATTTGATTGGTTCAGAACAATCCACAGGACCTAAAGACTTTATAGTGCCTATGAACAGCGGTAATCCTTTCTATACAACAAATAATAACCCGATAAATTATTCCATTGCAGCATGCTTGTCTAATATGAATGCAGGAGATTATTGTGTATTAAATTGGACTGTGAATAGTACAGGAAACATAAACACTTTATGGTTCTTTTATGCATTTGTAAACGGTTCAGGAATATATTCACAATCAAATCAGACAAATATAACTATCATCAATGATACAATTGCTCCAAGAATAATAAACGCAACTTTGAACATGTCGTCAATAAATCAGTCAGATTCCATAACATTAAATGTAACCATTAATGATGAAACGCAAATCCTATCCGCTCTAGCAACTTTGAAATATCCGAATGGCACAATCATAAATTATTCCTTAAATAATTATTTAGGAAATTTGTGGAAGTTTGTATTTAGTAATACTAATTCTACAGGAATGTATAATTTTACAAATATAATTGCATATGATCAGGGAGGAAATGTCAATATTACTTCTTACAATTCTCTGACCTTTAACGTTACAGCGTCTCCTCCAGGAGCATTTAATCTATCTTTACCAATAAATAATACTGAATCTAATAACCTTCTTCCTAATCTCTCATGGCTCCAGACGACAGAAGCAACATTTGCCAATTATAATGTTTTAATTTCAGACACTTCAAACTTTTCTGTTATACAATTTACATATTCCACTAATATTATAACAAATACTTCAAAAATATTAGATTATGCCTTGGATGCAAATAAAATATATTATTGGAAAGTTGTAGCATATGATGTATTCGGATCTTATACTAATTCCACGCAAACATTTGTTTATATAACTGATCTTGTAAATCCTACAGTAATTCTAAATACTCCTGCAACTAATACTTACAGTTTGACTCATAACGTCAGATTTAATTATACTCCTAACGATGCAAATACTTTAAGTTCATGTGCATTATATGGAAATTTTAGTGGTTCATGGGCTTTGAATCAGACAAATAATTCTATACTAAAATCTCAGTTTAACTATTTTGACATAATCTTGCCTGATGGAATTTATGCATGGAATGTTGGATGTACGGATAAGGCTGGAAATTTTGGATTCGCTCCAGCAAATTATACTATACTAGTTGATACGACACCTCCGTATATACAATTGATATCTCCATCAAATAATACTTACGAGAATAATACTAATAATGAGGTTTTCACAGCCAACGCTACAGATACTTTGTCGAATATAGGTTCGTGTGAAATAATTATAGATAATGTTTCTTTACAAACACAGTCAGGATTATCTAATGGGGTGTGGTTTAATTTTACCCGTCTAGTATTAAATGGAAATCATACTTGGAGTGTAAATTGTACCGACACCAACGGTTTCAAGGGCGCTTCATTTACGTATAAGTTAAATGTAAATGTTACAGATAAAGATCCACCATTAATAGCACTTAATTATCCTGCACAATTCTATTATTTGCCTATGCAGAATGTGACATTCAATTATACTCCTCAAGATGCGACTGGACTTTGGAATTGTTCTATATATCTAGATAATATCTTAAATAAAACTACTTACTTCCCGAATGTTACTAATTTAGTTCCGAATTATTTTAATATAACAAGCATATCTGAAGGTAAACATAATTGGAGTATTGTTTGTTATGATAATGGGACACTAAAAAATAAAGGAATATCCTCGACGTATAATTTCACTATAGATTTGACGAATCCAGTAGTAAGTCTCAATTCTCCGTCGAGTGGTGCTGTATTTAATTATTCTTCTGTATTGTTCAATTATACTCCAAGCGACATAAACCTATATAGTTGTAGTCTTTACGATAATTTTACAGGATTATTTGGTGTCGACCAAACTAATACCACTCCAATAAATGGACAACCTAATTTCTTTAGTAAATTTATTTCAGACGGTGTGTATTCATGGAATGTGCAATGTTCTGATGGATCTGGAAGAAGTTCTTTTGCCATCAGTAATTATACTTTAAGTATAGATACTACGCCGCCTTATTATTCTTCAAATATTTCATCTCCATCTTCTCCTGCAATATATGGTTCCTCGACGATTTATGTGTATAATATTACATGGAATGATAATTTTGGTGTGAATTTAGTGGTATTCGAAAATAATTTCACAGGAGTCTGGCAGAATACTACCGTCAGTAGTTCCTTCGGAAATATATATTCAATAAACTTTACTGGTTTAAGTGCAGGAAATTATGGTTATAGATGGTACGCTTATGACTCCAAAAATAATCAAAATTATACTATATTATATTCTTATGATGTCGTTCCTGCATCTTCGAGTATTAATTTGCTTCTTAATGGTACTAATGGAAATATTAGCATTAAAGAAGGTTCGTCAATAAATATTTCCTCTTCAATATCTACTCCAAATTCAGGATATATCGAATTGTACATTAATGGCGTAATTATAAACAGTGGCACTTCGCCAATTAGCAATGTAACATTATTTTCTTATCCTGGAAATTATAATGTTTCGGCATATTATCCTGCAACTCAGAATTATTTATCGACCACCAAAACGTATTTCGTTTGGGTTAACGACACTACCCCGCCAAATATTACTTTGCTTTTACCGTCTAATAATTCCATTATTGGATCTTCAACAGTAACGCTCCAATACTTAGTTCAAGATGCAAGTAATATCTCTAATTGTTCGTTGTATATTAACAATACTTTAAATCAGACAAGTAATTCTGTATTGAAGAATGTGACTCAAATATTTAGTGCAGATTTTGTTGATGGAAATTATTCTTGGAAAATAACTTGTATAGATATATATAATAATATTGCCAACAGTTCAATTCTGAAATTCACAGAAAGACAGACGGCAAATATGACTGTAGTTGTTAGTACAACAAATTATACGCATCAGCAGGGCGAACAAATAGTCATATCTTCATCAACAAAAGATTCTTTTGGAAATCCGTTGAGTGCATATGTGGGAACAGGAATAATATATTCTAATACTTCAATAATTACTATTCCTTGGTTTAATGGGTCGTGGAATTATCGTGTTGGAATAAACATCACTGAACGTAATAATACTAATCTTTCCGACTATCAAATTAATATGAGTATCAATACTTCAGGACTTGTGTCTGCAGGAAAAATGCTTTCGGATTGTTCGGATATGAGATTTGCCGACGAAACAGCTAAAGAGATTCCTTATTGGATAGAAAGTGGATGTAATAGTTCCAATACTAAAGTATGGATAAAAATGAATTTGAGTGCAGGATCGAATCGCACAATATACTTGTATTATGGAAACACTGGCGCTACATCGAATTCAAACGGCGCTAATGTCTTTGATTATTATGACGATGGAACTCAAACATCGAATTGGACAATTGCTGGAACTGCAGGACAATCATCAGCACAAGGATTACCAACGCCAAGCTATTATGCAACATCTACAACTGGAAGTTATATGTATAGGAATGCATCTTTAACTACCAATAGGATATTAGAATTTAATGTTAGAAGTGATGGTCTTGGAAATTTCTATTTCCTTGCAAATAATACTGGAGCAGGTCAACATTTCAGAGCAGAAACAAGAGGAGGAAATAATGTTGGAGTAGGTCCTGCAACATCATGGAATTTATGGAGTGTTCCTTCTCAAACGTGTGCTATTATATCGACGAATACTTGGTATACTTTCAAGTTAGTTATATTAGATACAACTGTTCAAGCATATGTCGACGGTTCAACTTGTGGTGGAGCATATACGTTTACAAATAACGGTCCATACATAGGCTTAGTTGGTGATGCATACGGTGCCACGTATAATACTTGGTGGGATAATATTAGAGTAAGAAAGTATTCTGCTCAAGAACCTACTGCCATCTTGTTGTCTGGGGAACAAACACTGTTATTATGGAATTATAATAGCACCAGTTCTATCGATGGTAATTTCAGTTTTATATTCGATAGCACAAATCAATCATACGGTAATTATTCTATTGTTAGTTTGGCTTCTGCAAAAAATTTCTATAATAATTATAATTATACTTATTTCAATCTTGGTCCAGATATTACTCCTCCTGTAATAACTTTACTTACGCCAACAAATTTCCAAAAGGCAGGTATTGGCACATTTAATTTTACTTATATGCCTTATGATTATAATTTGAAGAACTGTACAATGTATATCAATTCTAATGGTACTTTCGTATCATTATCTACAAATACTGCTCCTCTAAATAATTTGACAGACTACTTCGACAATATTACTTTAGGGTTAGGTGTATATGTATGGAATGTTTTGTGTTATGATATAAATGGTAATAATGCATTTGCTTTCTCTAATTATACCCTTAATGTAACAGGACCAGATATGACTCTAAATAGTAGTTCTATATATTTTAGCAACGTAGTTTTAACTGAAGGAAGCAATATAACTATTTATGCTAATATTACCAATTCAGGATTGAGTGATGAATTAAAACCATTTACCGTGCAGTTTTATTTAGGAGATCCTAATTTTGGTGGAGCTCAAATTAGTAGCAATATTACTATAGCTAATCTTACAACGGGTGAGATTAAAACAATAAATACAACTTACTTATTGAATATTGGCGTCAATAATATTTTTGTGAGTATAGATAGAAATAATAGTGTAAATGAATCTGATGAATCAAATAATAAAGCAAACAATAGTGTTAGAGTTGCGATGTATCAATATTATCATGGTAATATTACTGCAAATTTATTATTAGGTCCCTCTAACACCACGATATTTTTCAATGCATTGAATATTACTAATTTTAAGGGTAATGTATTTATTGCCGATGTAGACAGCGTTTTCTCATTTACAGATTTACAGGCAATCGGAAGAAACAAAAATAATAATTCTGTGAATAATGATTTTAGTGATTTAGATTCAAATATGAATACTTCTGGATTTATTGATTCAATAAATGCTGTGTGGGCAAATAATACTAATATTCCTTTATTGACTGCAGACTTTAACATTACTCCAAAATTTACTATATCTAATGTTCCTATAGTATATTCATCAAATAATTCCAATTTTACTACAGGTATATTATGGGATACAGCTGATGATTTATCGAGTAATTTCCAATATGATACTGTAGATAAAGAAGATGTAGTTTTTGTGACTAGCTTTGATACTACAAAAGCAGGCAGTCTTGGAGATTACTTATACGAAATAAAAGTACCTGCATTATTGAGAAGTTATAAAGGAACAACAGATAAGGTAGCGCTATATTATAACATAGAGTGAAATATATATTAAATTCGTTTTTATATGTATATTTATGCATGGTATGAATTATTTTATAGGATGATTGTAACGCTCAATATCCATGTACGTGCGTGCAATATCCAAAACTTTTTAAATACCAAATCTCAGTTATAAATAAAATAGAGGTGAGTGATGGAGAATTACGACTTAGATGTCAATGCTCTGGAAGATTTATGTGCTACGCTAGAAGAGCCAGCATTCTTAATAGATAAGAACTATAATGTAGTTTGGGCTAATCAGGCGTTCAAGAAGAAATATGATATACCTCTTGGTACAAATTATTCTCAATTAAGCAAATACGAAATGCATCATCCATCGACGATGGATTGTTTGGAACTTGGCAGATTAATAAAGGCTGTTATAAAAAAAGAAACATATGCTATAAAATTAATTTCTCTTCCAATAAAATATGGTACAGAAACTGTTTCCGTTCTTCAATTAATAGAATATATGGATTTGCCTTTGCCAGATAATGGTAACAGTTCAATAATCTTGGATACTCATACATCAATATTAAGATTATTTGCTAACCAAAATGATGAGGCAGTATTATTAACGGATAAGAATAATGTTCCAATAACGTTTAATGAGTGGTTTGATAAAGAATTTGTGAAGACTCCCGAAATAAAAGAATTAATATTAAAACAATTGGAATATAAAAATGCGCAGGATATTTATGAGAATATTCAGAGAATAATGTTTCACAGTCACGTTGTTTCTAGAAGGATACTGGAAGAAAATGGTCGTATAATAGGTTACGTATATATGTTTAAACCGAAAACGACATCCAGCCCCAAAGCCGCTCATAGGACAACTCACGATGTGAGTCACAATGCTATCATTAAGCACAAGAGTAAGTCTAGAAGATAAAAATGTTACATATCTTAAAGAAGACCGAAGGGTCAAGGCACGGTGTTGGGGGCGTAAAGGGTAAAAGTTTGGAGCCTCCTAAAAATCTCCCTGATTTAGCTAGAGATATATATGAACGTGAACCACTTACTTCTCCACGTACAAATTCTAATTTGCAGGCAAAAGAAAATTCACCGACTAGCATTATTGCTTCAAACAATACTTCGATAGATAGGTCTTCTTTTGATAATAGATCTGTGGATAAACCACTCACGCAAACTGCACAAAACAATTTATCTAACACGTCGAATAATTATCAAAATAATAGTTTTCAAACTAGTTCAAAACCATTAGTTGAACCAGATAAAGATTCAGTACCCAGACTAGATTTATCTTTAGTTAGACAACATCTTGCATCTTCACAATCTGCAATCCAGTCAATTCCCGGTCCTGTTCAATCCTTAGTTCAACAGACATCCAATTCAGTGAATAATATACCCTTGTCGAATTATACTTCTCAAGGTATTCCTCTGGCTATAGCTCCTGAAACTGCTATTCGCAATACCAATTCGTTTAATGGTAGTAACGTTAATAATAATACTACTATAAATAGAAGTAATAATAGTATTGGTAACGGTGGTATTGTAACTAATGATTTAATTAATAATATTAATTTGATGGATGATAGTACTGGTTTTTTTAAAGAATTTGAAGAATATGTACGAACTAATGGTTTAGATAATGAAGTAGTTGATGATTTACTAGGTAGAAATTGGTTAGATCACATATCTTTTTATCATACTACAAAAGGCGAAGATATGCCCTTTTATGCGTCTAGCGCTGAATTGTCACATGCAATAAAATTAAAATTGGAAGATTTACAGAATTTAGAAAGAAATTGGATTATTAATAAACAAAAAGTTGATTTACTCAAAAAATTAAGTTCGACGTTAGAATCAGATATACATCTAAAATCTGAGGAATTAAAAAAATTAATAATAGAATCAAAAAAACGTGGTAGTGTTTCAAAGCCAACTGATTTTTTTCAGATAGCAAAACCTAGATTTGGTGATTCTATTATAAAAGAATCTTCCTCTAAAGAATTAGTATCTAAAGATTTGTTGTCTAATGATTTAGATCATACCTCTCAATTAAGCACAGTGTCTCATCAGTCATCTCTTATTTCTCCCCAATCTAATTTGATTGTTCCCCGCTCTACTGTGATTCCTTTATCGACGGTAATAACTCCTTCGACTAGGCAACCTCCCATTGCACAAAGATATGTTTTAACTAAATATGTTACTGATGATTCTTCAAAATATTTTTATGCACAGGATGGTCGAGCATTTAAGTCTTTAAGTGAATTAATAGATGGGCTAGAATCAATGAATTTGAATACTTTTAATTATCATGTAACTCCTGAAAAAAATGATTTTTCTAATTGGATAAAAGGTGTTTTTGGAGATTTCAGATTATCTGACGTCATAAGATCTTTAGATAAACGAGAGAATTTATGGCATTATCTTAAAAATAGCACTATCTAGACATTTTTACTTTGTATATTGAGCACAAATTTCTAAAATTTTATTTTATTAGCTATTTATAACTTATTTCGTTGTATATGGCCATTTATATGTTTATTACGTATTAATAAGGTTATTTGTTTCTTTTTTTACATCAAACTACTAAAACAAAACATTTATATATAAGTATACACATTTGTATATTAATTTACTAATGTAGTACAAAGAGATACTAGATTCGTTAATCAAAAACAAACTCCGATAAGTGTAGAACTCCGACGTAGAGGTGAACAGAAATGAACCAAAAAATATTTTTAGGCATTATAGTAGCACTACTTGCCTTAACAACATTCGTTAGTGCATTACCAGTAGGACCTAAATCGATAGATCGTGTATCTGATGAACGATGGCCAACATGGGCGCCAATATCGCAAGAAGCATTAGCTGGTAACGTGACTGCTTTAAATTTCAACGGTTCAACAATCACGAGAACGTATCAAGGTTACTACGGTAACATTTCAGGTATGATTGTATTAGGAGATTCTAACAACAACACACTTTACGATTGGACACTTGCAAGTCCACAAGGTCAGATATATGCTGTAAGAAGTGTAGCTCCTACTATTCCTTTATGGGAGTCAGTAGTATGTGCAGAACAAACACATATACAGACTGAAGATACAAGATTAAATGTTAATGAATCGATTGACGAAGATGCAGTTAATAGAACTTTTGTTATAAACGGTGCACCTGATCAATTGGCAAGATTCCCAACATCTGATTTTACTCATCCACAATTTTGGGTAGCAAATCAAAGCATCGCTGCAAACAGTTGTGCAGTAGCAACAATGTACAATAGTACTGGTCAACCATCACCTTATTTCAAAGAAGTATTATTACAAGACAGTACTCAGAACTACATTATATACACTGCAATAATTGCACACTCTATAAAACCATTCCCTGATCCAGGAGACTTTAACGGTTTCAACGGTGGTTCGGAACATGATTTCGAAATGATGGTAGGTGAAGATGGACACGGTGCAGACACAGGAAGCACTGCGACTACGTCAACATATTGGTTCTTTTTAGAGCTAAACTAAACATATAAGTTTTTTTGTTTTAATACAACACAATAATTAGGCAACTAAAAGTTGCCTAAATGCAGTATCAAAATATTGTATCAACACAGTATCAACATTAATACATCAACTTAAGAGGAAAAATGAAAGCTCAAACCAAATGGTTCTTCATCGGACTTATAGGGTTATTAATATTCTCAAGGTTGGCTTTTGCTTTGCCCTCGGCACCCGCAATAACTTATATATATAATTCGAGTGCTACATCAGGATTATCTAATAGAACAGTAGATCAAAAGGGTACTATAACAACTGTGCTGTTGAGTGCTAATCAGCAAGATTACAAGTGGAAAGCATACGTTGGAAATGTATCTGGTAAAGTAGCATTAGCAGACGCAAATCAAATGACTATATACGATTGGAATCTTGGAACATCACAAGGTGGTAAAGTTCTTGTGTCAAGATTCTCTAACATTGATTGGGCAACTGTAGCTTGTGTAAATCAATCTACGATAGATGCTGAAGAGGTAGGAATTTCAATGTCAACAACTGCAGCAGACAACATCAATTCCACGTTTAATTATACCACGCACAAAAATTTTAATGTAGGTGTAATACCTATGAGTGGTTGTAGATCAACTGCAACATACATTAACGGATTATCTCAAGGAGCACTAACATCTGGATCATATTTCCAAGAAGTATTACTTAGAGATACAACTTCAGGACATATGATTTATTCCTCATTGATGGAATCGGCACATAATGGCTTCGATAATCAACCGCATGACTTTCAACTATTAGTGGCAGAGAATGAATCCGCAACGGTTCCAACCACCTACTTTTTTTGGGTTGAGTTGGGTTAAGTTAAAATACTCCTAACATGCGTGTGATGCGCGTGTGGAGATTTTAACTTTTTTTATTCTGTTTTTCTTATTTTAGTTATTCTTATTATTTTATTCTAGTTATTCTAGTTTTTTTATGTTTTTATTCTTCATCGAAATTTTATTTTCTATGTTGTTATTTTGAAATTTTTTGAATTCTTAATTTATTTTTGGTGATTAGTTGTTTCTATTAGCCTTATTAAAATACTACATAATAAGTATTAAGAATATTAAAATATAGTAAAATATATAAATACTTATTACAAGATAAGTATTATTGTTTGATTAGTTGGTTAAAGAATAGATGAATAATACGCAAATACTTCGAAATAGGCTTTTCTACAGTGAATTAGATAGTCTAACAACTATTTCAGTAAGCTCGACTTGTGTTTACAAAACAACCGTACAAAAAGTAGATATTTCTTATACAAAAGAGACTACAGTACCCTTGAGTATATTGAGAGATAATAGTTCTTTAGAGTCGATAGTACTTTATTTGAAAGAAATTTTAGGTCTAAAATTTGTTGAGATAGCGGATTTATTAAATAGAAATCAGAGAACAATATGGGTAACTTATTCTAACGCTAAAAGAAAAAAAATACAATTAGATCTTGACGATAAAATTGAGATGGCGGAATTATCTTCATTAGGTTTTTCTTCAACGACTTTACCTCTAAATATTTTCACATCAAGAAAATTTAGTATCTTAGAGACTATAGTTTTCTATCTAAAAAATACTCAAAATCTATCTTTTAACCAAATATCCGAGTTACTCGGAAAAAATTATCGAACAATATGGACTGTATATAAGAGGGCTATGAAAAAACTAGAACGAAACTAGATTGAAGATATACGCTATGAATAACAAACCAATATCCTGGATGGAGAAAGAAGATAAGACTAATAATATAAATCTTATTAAAACTGTTTCCACAGTAATAATACTGTTCATGATAGGTTTAATTATATTCTCTAGTGTAACTGCATTGCCTGTAGGACCAAGTATAATTTATAATTCTACTACAAACTCGACGCCAAGACCTGCAGCAGCAATAACAACTGCCGGAGGAACATTTACGACTCTAGTTTTGAATACTACAGGACAAACTTATAGATGGAAAGCTTACGTCGGTAATGTTTCTGGAAAATTAACGTTAGCAGACGCAACGAATAAATCTATTTTTGATTGGACTGTGACTAGTGTTACAGGAGAAGTATATGCTACAAGAAATAATACTGTGATAGATTGGTCTAACGTCGGATGTGCCGATAATACTTTGATAAATACTGAAGACACTTATATGAATATGTCTCTTAGTAGTCCTGATACTATTAACAAGACTTTCAATAGCACAATTCATAGATCTTTCTACGTCGGTACTACTAAAATACTGAATAGTTCTTGTAGAGCTATTGCGACTTATGTGAATGGCGCACCACAGACACCATCTGAAAGTTCTGTATTCCAAGAAATATTATTGAAAGATGGATCTGCTAATTTAGTGTATACCACATTAGTTAATTCAAGTACTATTGGTTATAATAATCAAAAATATGATTTCCAAATGATATTGGCCGAGAATGAATATCAGGCGACACCTACTAATTATTATTTATATGTGGAGTTGATATAAATGATTTTGCGTGATTTTTTATATTTTTGTGAATCTGCCTCTGTTATAATTATTTGTATGTCTATTATATTTTATTTTTAGCGTTTCTAGTATTATATTTCATTATTTTATTAATTAGTGAATTTGATTAATTACAATAATTAGATTAATTATAGTAAGAAACGAAATATTTAAATATAAGTTTGTTCCGTTATTATATCAAGATACGAAATAGTATACTGAAACAGTGGAAATGTGTCGTCGAGAAATTAAAACTTTTAATCGATGTTGATTTTTGAAATCAAATTCGATTGTAAAGTTGGATTTTTAATCAAAGCGATTGTTTGACTTGCGTCAAAGGTGGAGTGGATTATGAAGGGAATGTGGGTACGGGATTTTTGGAGTTCGATTGTTGAGTGTATTTATTCTGTTTTTATTTTAAAACGTGGATATGTGGATAATGTGAATGGAGGGATTGCAAATGATATATAGATTAAAGTGGTTTATTTTGTTGATAATCTTTGGAGTGGTTTCTGTTTCTTTTGTTTTTGCTGTTCCTATGGGTCCGTCTTCTGTTACTCCTATTGGTAGTAGTCGTTATAGTACGCCTGGTGGTGCTAATGTTACTGCTATTGCTGGTAATGTTACTGAGTTGAATTTTGTTGCTAATGCTATTACTAATACTTGGCAGGGTTACTTTGGTAATATTACTGGTACGATTGTTTTAGGTAATTCTAATAATCAGTCTATGTATAATTGGAATTTGTCTTCGCCTTCCGGGCAAGTTTATGCTACTAGGACTAGTAGTGTTCCTACGTGGGCTAGTGTTGTGTGTGCTAATCAAGGAAATGTAACTGTTGAAGATGCTATTTTAGGTGTGAATCAGACTACTGATCAAGATTCAGTTAATAAAACTTTTTTGAATACTACTTCGTTTAATAGTTTTTATGTTGGTGGTTTGAATATTAATTCTACTCAGAATTGTCGGGCTGTTAACTTGTATAATAGTACTGGTGCACCATCGAGTAATTTTCAGGAAGTATTATTGAATGATGGTACTAATATGATTTATACTGCAGTAATTAATCAAGATGCGAATGGTTTTGATAATCGTACACATGATTTTCAGATGTTGGTAGGAGAAAACGGTCACAATGGAGATGTTGTGACAACGCCATACTACTTTTATCTAGAACTACACTAAGTATCGCCATAGTAACAATAAATACAGAAACTTTTATTTTTTATTTTTTTTATACTTTTTCTAATATTTCATTTATATTGGTTGTGTTTCTTCAGCTTTCATAATTTTTTGAGATTTAATTTTCGGATATTTTGTATTTATAAGCCTTATAAACGTTTAATTAAATATTTAATTAAATAAAGTAACAGATGTAATAAAGTATTTGACATAATAAATACTTTATACTAATAAATAAAATAGTGTTTTTAATTAATTATTGTACTTGCCTTACTTCATTAGAAAAACGAAAGGTTTAAATATAACTTAGACCATAGATATATTAAGATACTAAAACGTATACTACACTACATCGAATTCATCGTCGGAGAAATTAAAACATTTAAGCAAAAAGGTTGTTGTGTTTTTGGTCCTCCTAAAAACTGAAAACACAACCGTTCACCTTTCCGACAAATTACACGTTATATATTTCATCAACGGTTGCGTTACAATCATCACATTCAAGGATTAAATTGGATTAATTGTCAAGGATTGTTTGGAAAACTCAGAGGTGGAGACTCTATTTGGACTAGGTGTCTCTATAAACTTTGAGTTGCGTGGATACTATGGAACAAGAGACATTGTTTACATCCTCCAAGTGGGATATATTAAAATGCTTGGAGGCCGGAAAGAAGTCGCCAATAGATTTGGCCAAAGAAACAAATACTTCTGTAGCTAATATTTCACAACAGCTAAGACTTTTAGAATTAGCAGGATTTGTTAAAAGCGAGAGAATATCAAATAGAGATAAAGGTTTACCAAGAATACTATATAGTGTTTCTGATAATCATTCTTACATTGTCGCTTCAACACCAGGATTTGTGGATAAAAAATTTTTGAAGCTTCAAGAATATCAAAAATGTACTTTAAGAATTTGGTTTTTAGATAATCCTAATTTACAAAGATACATCGAGAGATTTTTTTGGACTATAGAAAAAAATCTAGAAAAAATAGATGTAATTGCTATGGATTCCAAAGATTTTTCTAACGTAAAAGTTGGCATAGTCACAAATAATATTGATTTAAAAAAATTAAAAGACATTGTTATAGAAGGACAAAATGGTCCAATTAAATTTTCTATTACTTTCATCAAGGAACAGGATGTAAAAAAATCATTATCAAATTACTATATTATATACGATCCTAAAAATTTGGTGAAAGGTTAAGAGGTAAATAAAATGAAATGGCTAAAAATTATTGTGGTTTTATTGTTAGGGGTATTGGTTGCATGGAATGTTATGGCTCTTCCTACAGGACCTTCGTTTATCAACCAAGTTAGTAGTAGTAGTTATCCTGTCAATACTGCTTCAAATATTTCAGCAATCGCTGGTAATGTGACTGAATTGGATTTTCAATCCGACTCTGTTACTAATACTTGGCAAGGTTATTATGGTAATATTAGTGGTAGTATAAAATTAGGTGATGCAAACAATAATACGTTGTACGATTGGACAACTGCTTCCCCTAATGGAGAAATATATGCTACAAGGTCAGGAACAACACCAACGTGGGGAACTATCGCGTGTGCTAATTCAACTCATGTAGATGTAGAGGATGCAGCTATTGGTGTGAATCAACTTGTTGATCAAGATTCGATAAATAGAACTTTCCTAACTACTACTCCTTTTGATACATTTTTTGTCGGAAACTTAAACATAAACTCCACTCAGAATTGTTATGCTGTAAATTTACATAACGAAAGTGGTTTACCATCTTCAAATTTTCAAGAAGTCTTATTGCATGACGGCACATCGTTAGTATATGCTGCAGTAATAAAACAAGATGCTGTCGGTTTCGATGGTAACACGCATGATTTCCAAATGATTGTCGGAGAAGACGGTCACAACGGTGATAGTACTCCTACGCCTTATTATTTTTATGTAGAATTAGGATAAACTGTGAATTAAACATACAGTATACATGCTACCCAACTGTATTATACAAAAATTGTGAATTGAACGTTTACAACTTTTGACTGAGAGCAACAACAGTAAAACAAAACAACATCAAAACCAGTATTATAATACAAAATAACAACAAAAATGACTAACAACGAAAATTTTTGGAATTTGAATATAAAAAAATCTGGAGGATATCTTATACTAGTGGCAATACTGGTGTTATTGTTATCTGTCTCCTTTGTAATTTCAGTACCATCTGCGCCTATAGTTACTTATGTCACAAATACAACTTATACTTCGGGATTAGTTAATAGATCTATTGATGCTAAAGGCACTATCACTACTGTGACGCTTTCATCTACACAGCAAGATTACAAATGGAAAGCATATGTTGGAAACGTTTCGGGTACTTTAGCGTTAGCTAATGTTGGTGGTCAAGCTATTTATGATTGGTCATCAGGCACGGCTACAGGTGAAGTTTATGTTTCAAGATTTTCAAATGTCAATTGGAATAATATAGCTTGTGCTGATAATGCTGCAGTAAATAATGAACAGAATGGTTTGAGTATGTCTGCAGGTAAAGATAATATTAATGCTACCTTTAATTATACTACCCACTCACCATTCCTTGCAGGAACTATTCCTATAAATGGATGTAAGTCTACTGCAACTTATGTTAATGGTGTTGTGCAGCCAACTTTCACATCAGCATATTTTCAAGAAATATTACTTAGAGATACTGGAACAGGAAATTTAGTATATGCTAGTCTAATAAATGCAAGTAGTACTGGTTACAATAACCAGAAATATGATTTTCAGATAATAGTTGGTGAAAACGAATCAGCTCCTACTCCAAGCACTTACTTTTTTTGGGTAGAATTAGGTTAAACCGCATGTATAATTAATACAAGTTGATGAACATGAAACAAAACACAATCGTAATAACAATAACAGCGTTCTTATTGTTAGCGCTAGCAGCAATATTTATTCTACCTAGTGCTATTGCTCCTAATATTCCTGGTCCTAATTATAAAAATGTTAGTGTTTGGACTCATGTAAATATTACTAATTCTAAACCTGAGGTTTTGAATGTTAGTATATATGAGGCTTCCAATTCTTCTCTTAAAAATGTTACTATCAGTGCAGGTCTGACTAAGAAGATTTATTGTAACGCTACTGTAAGAGACTGGAACGGTTTTAATGATATTATTTATTTGAATGCTTCAATATGGTATAATTTGACATCTAATTATACTGCACCTGACAATAATAATAGTCATTATACTAATAAATCTTGTACTTACAACGCTAGTTTATCCTCGAATATTGGCTGGTATGTGTGTTCTTATGATGTATATTATTATGCTAATAATGGTACTTGGGTTTGTAATGCTACTGTTATGGATACTTATAATAAGACGGGATTTTTGACTAACAGTACGACGTTCCTTCCGGTATATGCTTTGAATGTTACTGATGGTATTGATTATGGTAACCTATCTGTAGAAGATACTTCTCCTACTGATGTTGTTGCTAATTTAACAAATTTTGGTAATATGGGTATAAATATCACTGTCGAAAGTTATGGTGCTACGAAGGGTGATGGTTTAGCAATGAATTGTAGTACTAATGGTAATATTACTGCAGATAATCAGCACTTTGCAACAAGTGGTGGTGTCGCTTATGGTGCTAAAACTCCTCTTAATGTTTCTTCACCTGTGAATATTGCAGGACTAACTATGCCCAAACAAACTATTGCAGGTAATCAAATAATTAATTCAACCTATTGGCAATTGTATGTTCCACCAAATCCTGCAGGAAATTGTACTGGTTATATTATATTTACAGCAATAGCGCCGTAAGTTTTTATTATTTTCTTTATTGCTTTGTATTATCTTCTTCTATTCTATGTCTTTCTGTTTTATTCGTTTTTGTCGTACATTTATCTTCTGGTTTGTTATTTGGTGCAATATGTTATATTTTGTCATAACTAAAATAAGTAAAAATATAAGTAATTTAATAAGTAAAATTTATAAACTCTCCTATTTATATAAATCTATGGCTGTGAGTTTGAAACGTAAACTATACTCTAGAGGAGGCAGTTTTGAAACTACTGTTCCTATACAATTATTATTCTCTTTAGATCTTAAAAAGAAACACAATGTATTATTCGAGTTCGATAAAAAGACAGGTAGATGGTATGTTGTTTTTGAAGAGGATAAACGTAGATAAGTGATATTTTTCCAGTTTATAAAAAATAAATTTTAAGAGAACTTTTGGAGATAATATATGAGATTATATCGAAACAAGGCAATGCTTGTATTTATGACGATGATTTTAGTATTTGTATCTATAGTCTTAATCTTTAATGATTCTTCAAAAAATAATATTACTGGTTATGATATTGTTAATACTAAAGTGACGGTCTTTCCTACCGTCTACAAAAATTGTTCGTTTGATCTGTATCCGGGATGGAATTTAGTCTCATTTTATTGTCTCGGAATGTATAATGCTCGATCCACAGTGTTGCAATCTATAGATGGTAAGTATGATTCTATATTTGAGTATCAATCTAATGATTTGAGTGATCCGTGGAAGAGTTATAGTATATCTCTCCCTAATTGGACTGTGCAACAACTGAACTATATGGATAGAATTTCAGGTTATTGGATTTATATATATAATACTCCTGATAGTAACAATGTTTCTAATGACTCTAACGTCTCAGCTTATAATATTACTTTTAGTTATGCAGGAGTTTATTCTGATTCTGTTATTAGTCTATATGATGGATGGAATTTAGTTGGTTATCCTAATACAAAAAGCGTCAACATAAGTGCAGGTTTGAATGGTCTATCTTACTCTATTGTAAAATATTATAATACTACAACTGATACGTGGGTGATGTACCTTAATAATAGTGTGAATAATACTCTTGACAAATTTGAAACTTACAAAGGTTATTGGGTTAATGTGAACGGAGACCAACAATGGCACATTGTAAGATGATGGATTAGTAGGATTATATAATAAATATTTGTTTATCCAATGAATAAGAAATATAGTTTTGGAATATTTTTTTTCTTAGTTCTGCTAGTTAGTTTGCTATTTGCAATTATGGTCTCAGCTTATCCTTCTCTACCAACAGAATTTTATGGTGTGGTAAAATCCTATAATGCACCGGCCACGGGTAAAGTTACTGCATATGTTGGGGTAGTGCCTTGTGGGTCTTTTGATATAGTACACTCGGGATTTTATGGTGTATTATCTTGTATTGGTAAAGACACTGACAATTCTAATAGCAGTGGAGGAATTGAAAATGAAGTAATATCATTCAGATTAGATAATAATCCAACAACATTACGAGGGGATAATACTTTTACTTCTGGAAAATTTAAATTTGTTAATATAACATTTCCAACAGTATTTTGTGGCGATGGTTTTTGTGATGCACTAGAAACATGTAACGATTGTCCTGCTGATTGTAATTCATGTAATTATACTGGAAATATTACTCAAAACGTTACTAGTAATTTTACTAGTAATGAGACTAGCCCTCCAGGACCGCCAGGAAGTGGTGGAACTACTGGTTCTAGTGGTGGAGGAGGCGGTGGAGGAGGCGGTGGAGGTAGTGGAGGAGCAGGAAGCGGTGGTGCAGGTGCTCCTATTACGCCCCCGGGAGAGTCTAATTGTTTTGAAAGTTGGTCTTGTAAAGATTGGTCTAATTGTTCTATACTGGGTATTCGAAACAGAACTTGCATGGATAGAAACGGTTGTGGAACTTATAATAATAGACCTAAAGAAGTAGAAGAGTGCGTATATGTAGGAACATGTTTTGATAATTTAATAAATTGTCATGACGGGAAATGTGAAGAAGGTATAGATTGTAATGGTCCGTGTGAGAAGAAGTGTCCTGTAATAGAACAACCTTTATTTAATATCTCAATAAAGTTGCCTGTGTTCGAAATTCCTAAACATGTATGTGAAAGACATATAGATTTTAATAATTCTGCATTGTTATTATTTTTAATAATTGTATTTACTTCTCTTATTGGCAGATTTATTTATACTCGAATTCGTGTTCAAAAATTACGTAAAAGTGAAAAACTTACACCTTTAGAAAGAGCTAAGAAGATATATTCAAGTAAGAGAAGAACATTACTATTTACAATAACTTTAATATTTTTGACAGCTGTCTCATTGTTATATAGTTATTATTTCTTTTTATGTCCATCGGATTTTGTCAAATATTCATGGATGCTTGTGGTTTTAATAGTGTTGATACCTTTTGTTGTGCATGCAATCATGAGAAAATTCGAATATAATGAGAGTAAACATATTTATAAGAGTAACAAATTAGATGATATACATTATCAAAGTTTAGTTAAGATGGTAGAATTAGAAAACAATATGTTAGCTGACGAGGAAAATTCCATAGCCAATAAACTATATGATTTGTCAAAGAGAGAAGAGTTCAGAGTATTACTCGAGACCGATCAAAACATGAAGGATATATATAAAAATCTAGTCAGGTTATATACCGAATATAAAGAGAAGAAAAATCCTTTTAATGTTGAGAGAGATGTTTGTGACGAAATTAATGCTTTAGATTCAGATGAAGTGTTCAAGATAGAAATTGATAAGCATCAAGAGTTAAAACACTTATTTGACAGACTTAAAAAATTGTATACTCATTATGAAGAGAAGCAAAAGTTATATGACAAACTAGATGAACTTGAACAATCGAATCAAGCCGATAAGAAATCAGAAAAAAAAGATAAAAAATAATTTTTCTAGATTTGTTGTTTTATTTTTTTATTAAATATCTTTTCTTGTTTACTTTATTAATTCTATCTTCATAAGATTGATATTTCCAGCGACGTTGAATGGGATTCCAGCTGTTATTATTACTAAATCAAATTCTTGAATTAATCCTTTAGATTTTAATGTTTCTAATGTTTTTTCTATCAAAGTATCTGTATCTTTTGGATATTCTATAAGAACAGGTGTTACTCCCCAAGATAATACTAATTTTCTGAATTCTTTTTCGTTTGGCGTTACAGCAATTATTGGTGTTAGTGGTTTATGCCTTGATATTTGCCTTGCTGTATGTCCTGTACTTGTACATGTAATTATTGCAGATGCTTGTAAATCTGTAGCAGTATTACATACGGATTTGCTTATACAATCTGTTATTGTAGGTTTATAATCTTCATGATTATCAAATGTTTTCATATTTTTTAATGTTCTTTCAGTCTTGCGTGCAATCTTGTCCATAATATCTATTGCTCTTAACGGGTGTTTTCCAGACGCTGTTTCGCCGGATAACATAACCGCATCGCTTCCATCAATTATGGCATTAGCTACATCTGTTGCCTCTGCTCTTGTTGGTCTAGGATTTTTTGTCATAGATTCAAGCATTTGTGTTGCCGTTATAACTGGTTTTCCTTTAACATTACATTTGTGTATAATGGTTTTTTGTACGCTAGGTATATTTTCTATAGGTATCTGTACTCCTAAATCTCCTCTTGCAACCATCACTCCATCGCTCACATCTATTATTTCATCCAACAATTCTACTGCTTGAAATGATTCTATTTTTGCTACTATGTGTATGTGTTCAGCATTGTGATTCGCTAAAAGTTTTCTTACTTCTATAACATCTTGCGGTGTCTTTACAAAAGATTGTGCTATAAAATCTACATTGTGTTTTATTCCGAACTCCAAATCTGCTATATCTTGTTCAGAGACTGCAGGCAAATCAACTATCGATCCAGGTATATTAACATTTTTTCGTGTTCCTACTTCTCCTCCTATAGAAACTATGCATTCTATTTCTGTATCTTTAGCGGATTCGACTCTTAATTCAACTGTTCCGTCTGCAATGTATATTAGCGATCCCTTTTCGACTATTTTGGCAATATTTTTATAAGATATTTGTATGGTTTTGTCATCACATATATCTATATCTCTTGTTGTTATTAGTACTTTTTCGTTATCCTTGAGAATTACTGGTTCTTTGAATTGTCCGATTCTTATCTCTGGACCTTTAGTGTCTAACATTATTCCTATTGGTACTTCTAATTTCTCGTTAATTTCTTTTAATATTTGTATAACTTTTAAATGATCTTCATGTGTTCCGTGTGAGAAGTTCAGTCGTGCTATATCCATTCCTTTTTCATGCATTTTTTCAATCATCTCCTTTGTATTGGAGCTTGGACCTATTGTGCAGATAATTTTTGTTTTCCTGTTTTTAAAATATTTTTCCATGGTTCACCTTGCTTATTTTTTTTAACTACTTTATAGGTTTAAATATTTTGTTATTCTCGCTTGTTTTGTGGTTTTTATCTTGTTCTGGCTTGATTTAGCGTCAGAATATCATATATATCATAATAGTTATATATTTAATAAAAATCAGTAATATGTATTATATAATCTATATGTTATAAAACAGCAAAGTATTTAAATCATTTACATCATTAATGTCATTTGACAGTGGACTATTTCCTGTGAGGAGTTTAATGAAGAGAGTTAATATACAGTTAGAAGATGAGACGCACACCAAAGCGAAGGTGATTGCTGTTCTTAGGGATATGACTTTGAATGAGTACTTTGAAAAAGCTATACGTGAAGCTATAGAGAAGGATCAAGCAATCTTGAATAAGATAAAGACGAACAAATAATTAAACAAGTAGCTATTGCGCTAGTTTATTTTGAAAAAATTGTTTTTTATTTTTGTCTATCCTGCTAGAACGGCGTGATTATATACTTTGTATACTACAAGTATACAATAAAATTTTATTTACACAAAAATTTACCAAAAAAATGTTGAAAAAAATATTTACTGATAAAACATTTGAAAATGTTGTCTTAGCAATGTTTATAATTATAACTCTATTCTTGCTTTCAATGTCATTTGTTGTGGGACAAATAGTCATAGATGAAAATTCTATTGTCGTTCCGAATTCAATATTAGAGAATACTGATCTAACAGTAGATTTTACAGCATCAAACAATACAGATGTTATATCTTATGAAATATATTACGACAACACATTAATTAGTGATACCAATACTGTTTCGATGCTTATGAATTATTCTACTTCTGGAATTCACACGTTAAAACTTTTTGCCAGCGACGGAATGAGTAATGATTCAGTAATTAAAACTTTTAATGTTGAAGATGTTCCTATGATACTAACGTTGAATAACCCTACGAATAATAGTTATACTAGCCACGTTATCTCCATAAATATTAATATATCCACTTATGCTGACAGATGTTTGTATAGTATAAATAGTTCTTCAGATAGCCCTTTGAATGGTGCTGGTCAGAATTTTTATAAAGATATTGATTTAGGTCAGGACGGGTTATACAATCTTTCAATCAATTGTTCAAACGTTTATGATTATGCTATAACTTCCTATATATTTAGAGTCGATACACTTAGTCCTGTGATTTCATCAAAGTCCGCTATTGTAGATACAAATAATGTTGTCACGTTTAACGCTGTGACTAGCGCTGTATGTAACTGTAAATATGATGCTATCGATAGATCTTTTGATTCTATGAGTTTTTTATTTGCTAATACTGGGGGGTTACAGCATTCATCAATAATAACTGGGCTTTTAGATGGAGCATACACATATTATGTTAAATGCAAGAGTATTAATAATGTTCTTTCAAACACTGAAAGTTTATCTTTTAACATTATAACAAAACCTTCAGCAGATATATCTCTAAGCAAATCATCTCCGATAAAAGCAGGAACGTATGGTGTGAGGTTAATAACCAGTGTGCCTGTTAGTGTTGCACCTTCGTTGTATTATAATTTTGATAATGATGCTTCACCTAGATATATCACACTTGCAGGTTCGGGCACCACTTGGAATGGCTATTTAATAATTGAAGAGAATGCTCCGAATAAGATAGGTACATTTCATTATTCAGCCACTGATTTCAATAATAATGTTGGTGATTTAATATCTGATGGAGAAATATTTTTAGTCGATACCACTAAACCTATAGCGCCTACTAGTGTTGCTAAAATCGAAGAATCTAATGGCGATATAAAATTAAAGTGGTATTATGACGGTGAAGTTGTTCAAAGATATAACATTTATAGATCTACAAGTGGTGACCCTGATTATGTAGATTATTATGATAGCACTGACTCAAATCAATATACTGACAGTAATGTGGTTGACGGTGTTAATTATTATTATAAAATTGCTGCCGTAGATAACGCAAATAATGATGGTGAATTATCCGGAGTTATACAGGCCACGTCCAATAAAGTCTTTTCAAACAATGTTAATACTGACTCACAACATGTAGGAGATATTTCTACATACACTCCGAGCTCTCCGCAAACGCTAGACAACGGACTCGTACCTAAGGTTACTCAATTGGCATCAGAGTTTAGTAATTATTTGACGGATATAGATGCAGTAAAGTCCGAATTAGATAAGATTAATGATCCAAATAAATTGAAAATAATAAATATATTACATTTAGCTGAAAACACAAAAACTGCGCAAGCAACTATAAAAGGTTTGATTGATACGACTAATGATTTGAAAAATCAGAATTTGAAAGTCGCAGATTTAGATATGCAATTAAATAAATTAAGAATGGATGCTATCAAAGCAAAATCGTTAGTTGCAGAGGATATAATTGTAAATGAGGAATCGGCATATAATCAAGTAACTCAAGGGTCAGATGTGGACCAAGCAATTAGCGAAGTTGTTAGTGTTAATTTATCTAGAAACGTTTTGAATAATTATTCTTTGACTAACAAGCAAATGCAAGACAACGTTGTTGTTAATACTGATGTTTTGATATTCAAGATTAAATATCTTGGTAAGGATGATTATGATAAATTTACTCTTGTAAAAAAAGTTATAACAAGCAGTCAAGAATTAAATAATATTTCTATAATTGAGATTATTCCAAAAAGTTTCGAAGCAAAAGCGTCGGATATAACATTTGATATTGATTCTCAACAAAATCCTACCATTGTCAAAGATGATCCTGTATTAAGATGGGATTCAGCTACTTTTAGCAAACAGACAATATATTATATGATTAATAATAATGCTGACATGTCATCTGCTAAAAATACTAAAACAATTTTATTATATACTCCAAATTTTAAAGTAACGCAGACAATTCAGAATGAATCTTCTAAAACTAATATGTTGACAGGTCTTGTAGGGTTGGACAATATATCTATAAGCGATGTTTCGCCTATGCAATGGCTTGTCGTGATAGGAATTAGTATGATACTAGGATTGTCAGCGTATTATGTTGCATTGGATAGAAAAGAAAAGAAACGTGTTTCTCAGAGATTGAAAGAACATAGAATTATAACAAAACAAAAGACTGTACTGGCTCCGATATCTATATCACGTAATAATATATCACATAATACTGCAACGCCTATGGCTTCAATTTCAGTAATACCTTCATCTACACATTCTCAAATAATTAATGCAGGAATTATATCAAAGAATAATATTAATACTCCTAGATTTGATATAAATTTGAAATTGGATCGAGCGAATGCGGCAATAAACAGTTTTGATTATGAAAATGCTAGGCTAATATACAATGAATGTATTCAGTATTATCCAAAAATTATTTTCAAAAATAATTCAGAAAAAATTAGTGTGAAGTTGATGTTAGATCATTTATTCCAAAAAATTACTGTTTATAGATTAATTTATTCTTCTAGAAAGCATATCAATACTAAAAATTATGCATTGTTAAGACAAGATATTGTCATGATAAGTAAGATTTGTAATAAGTTATATTCTACATTAAGTAAAATAGATGAGAATAGTATTGATGCTGAAAAGAAATTTGTGGACTATGTTTCCAATTCTAAAAAGTATTTAGAATCCCTGTCTTCTTGAGTCCAATTTTACTTTAATAAAGTATATGATGTGAATAGTTTCACACGTTCGTCATGACGAGAGAGAATATTTCTCTAGAATCTATTCTTGGTTATCTTCGTGATGTACATGATGCTGATGTTGTTCAGAATGTTCTATGTGTTCATGTTTTCTTTTATGTATTGATTGTCCACATTTCTTACATTTCTTTCTTAACCTGGAATTTTTATATCCACAATGTGGGCATTTCTTTTTACCGAATATTATCAATAGTATTAATATTATTATTAACAATACAAGTCCGTATGTTACATAGTCAACACTCTTAAATTTGAATGGGAATCCTCTAGATTTAACATTTATCAAGCTGTTTTCTCTTTCACCATAATATATTTTAACTTGTATTACTGGATTGTTTTGTATATCGCTATCTGTTAACGTTACAGGAATATTTATCTTGGTTGTTTTTCCTGCTTTTACTAGAGCTACTTCTGGAGCTGATACCGTTATTAACTCGCCATTTATGAATACATCTAATAATTCTGTACTAACGTAACTATCTACTGTTCCAGTGTTCTCTAATGTTACTACGAACGATTTTTTATTTTTGTCATATTCCAGATCCGTAATATTCATTACTGATCCATCCATAATATTTATGTTCTCCACATTTAGTTGAGCTTCTAGAACATTCTCTAATGATTTTTTTCCTTCACCAAATAGTGTATATATTGCGGCTGTGATATTAGTATTCTCTATAAATAACGGTTTTCCATCTACGTACTCTGTATATATTATTGTTTTGTACTGGTTTTTATCAATAAAGATAGGATCTACGTCGCCTGCTTTTGTGGCTTCATTACCGTTTAACGTTATCGTTCCTTTTAAGTATAAACCTATCCCTGCTTTATTTTTATAAGTCACCCATAATGCATTTGTCGCTTTATTATACATTATAGAATATATTCCTAAATCGACTGCATACGTCGGCATTGGAAATTTATCAAGATCTTCGACTGTTGCTATCGGTCCTGTTGGTGTTCTTGATCCTTGAGCAAACTTTACGAACACGCTTATTCCTAATTGTCTTCTGATAGCTGTTGCAGAATTTATTAATTCGTTACCAATTAAGACCGCGACTTGAATGTCTGAACTTTTTATATAATCACTAACTTGTGCAGGGACTGTGCCTTTTCCTATGAATAGTACTGGATTATCTCCTGCCATCATGCTTGCTTCTATAAATTCTCCATTGCTCATTAGAACTTGTTTTGATGGTTTAACTTCCATATATTTTTTTACCATCTCTATATTATTATCGAATCTATCTCCCTGATTTATAGTTTCAGGAGAGTATCTTGCTAATCGTGTCTTTACTGCTTCGTCTACTTGTCCAAATATTATTATTTTTTCTGGATTAATTCCTGCAAGGAATGAATCTATTGCACCGATGTTTCTTTCATTTGCGAATAGTACGTAATATTTATCTAAGACTGCATAGGATGATGCTGACAATGCATTATATCCATAGGCGTCATCCACTATTATGAATTTTTTTATATTATTGTCACGGGCTAATCTTTTTGCAAGATCTAGATTTGCTGTATTTGTAATTATTTCTTCAACATCTGTATATCCTTGAGAGTCCATTAACGATTTATAATTTATGGTGTAGGGTTGAGATCTTGATGATATTATCAAAGTACCATTTGTTCCTTTTGGTAGAGAATATAATAATATTGTACCGTGCTTCGTACTTGTTAGAAATAATCCTGGTTGTCTATCGATTAAACTCGCATATAGCATTGTTGAGTAAACATCACGCCAATCTGCCGAGTTGGAAATAACTTTTTCTACCCCTAGAACGTTATTAGAGGATAATATCAAGCTTAAAACTATAAAAAAGACAAGAAAGACTTTATTCGAAAAAACTTTCACTAATTTATTTTTCTGTACTGTATTATATGCTATATAATCACCCACCTTAATATCGATAGACTATTTACTATATAAATGTTATGGTCTGTTTTTTGTTGAAATTTGGCTCTTTCTGACTATTTTAAGCACGAAAGTAAGTATACTAAAACAAAACATTTATATATAAGTATACATATTTGTATATTAATTTAGTATTTAATACAACAAGCGCTTGTGATAGAATTAGGAAGAATTGTAGTACGATGAACGTATTATGATATAGTTATAGAAAGTAACTAATAACCGGCAGACCAAAATGAAACAGCAATCAAAGATACACTTTGGTATCGTAGCGGTAGCCCTCGTTTTCTGTATAGCTATATTTGCTTTAATTATTCTACCTAACGCTATCGCCCCAAATATTCCTGGTCCTAATTATAAAAATGTAACCGTACGTACTAATTTAACTATTACTCACTCCAAACCAGATGTATTGAATGTGAACGTATCTGAGGCATTAAATCTTTCAGCAAGAAATATTACTGTTAATGCAGGCGGTATGAAAACAGTAATCTGTAATGCGACTGTTAGAAGTTGGGAAGGATTTAATGATTTTTCCAAAGTTAATGCAACGTTATATAATTCGGCTACGTCGAATCATAGTGCACTGGATAATAATAATAGTCATTATACTAACACATCATGTACACTAAATTCCAGTCTAGCTTTTGGTGCACCATTTACTGGATGGTTTGTTTGCAGTTTTGATGTGATATATTACGCAAATAGTGGTAATTGGATATGTAACGTTACTGCTTCAAATAGTTACACTGTTATAAATTCAAATTTCACAGGATCAGGATATGGAAATACAACGTTCTATCCAGTGTATGCAATTAATTTGACTGATGGTATAGATTATGGAGGAGTAGCTGTCGAGGATTATTCTACTCTTGATAGGCCTGCAGCTATTGCTAATCTTACTAATTTAGGTAATATGAATATAAATATTTCAGTAGAAGGATATGGTGCTGCTCGTGGAGATGGTTTAGCAATGGTGTGTAACCTTTCAGGAAATATTACTGTGGATAATGAGAAATTTTCCACTGTAAACGGGACGATATATGGTGCAAAAACATCTCTAGTCGGAACAGCAGGAGGTATAAATATTCCTGGATTAACTATGCCCAAACAAATCAATAGTACGTTAGTTAAAAATTCAACATATTGGCAATTATATATCCCACCAAACCCTGCAGGAAATTGTACTGGTGTTGTTATATTCACAGCAACCGCTCCTTAATTTTTGTTGGTATTTTATTTCTCAATATTTATTTTGTATTGTATCTTTTTTATTTTAGCAGTATTTAATTGACTAATTATATTCTAATTTAGGAAAATATAAAAACACATGAGTCAAATTATCTTGAATATCGTTGGAATTAGGTGGGTAATTGAAGCAAAGAGGTATTTTTATTATAAATAGATTCAGGTTGGTTTTGAAGTTTATCATTTTAGTTATATTGATATTCTTGCCTTCTTATCTTGTTTCTGCTGCTACAAATATATCTGCGTGTGGAACTATAAGTTCTTCTGGATATTATGTTCTTAATCAGAGTGTAACTGCTGCTGGAAGATGTTTCTTAATTAGCATAGGCGACGTTTCATTAGATTGTCAAGGATATAACATAACTTATGCTACTGGCGGCGGAAATGGTCTTATAGGTATTGATGCCGCCAGTGCTACTGTAACAGACAACCTTACTATTAAAAACTGTTTTATAGCTGATTATAATACTGGAGGAACTACAGGATATGGTATAAGATTAACACGATTTAGTAATTCCACAATATCTAATAATTCTATTTATACTAGTGGTTCATCAAGCAATTATGGTATTTATTTGATTACTAGTTCACAAAATAATACTATTAAAAATAATACTATATTCGCGACAGGAACTACAACAGGTAATGATGGTATATACATACTTGGGACAGCCGCTCTTGCCTGTAATTATAATAACGTTCTTGGTAATGTTATACAAACTTTAGGCACTACCACTAATTATGGTGTGTTTTTGTCGACTAATGTTAGTTTTACCAATGTTTCTAATAATATTATTATCACTAATGGTACTAATACTAATCATGGTATTTATCTTTCAGGTGGCGCATTGACTAATCCCTCTAATAATAATTATATTTTTAATAATTCTATTCAAACTTACGGTACGACTGTCGGCACTACTGGTGGTTATGGTATTTATCTTCAGAATTCTGCTGTACATAATATGATTTTAAGTAATAATATTAATACTCACGGTAGTACCGCTAATTATGGTGTTTATCTTGTTGGTACAGCTGCTTTGCCTTCTAGCTATAACATCGTTGATTCTAATAATATTTTGACTCAGGGGACCACTACTAATAATTACGGTATTTATCTTTCTACTAATGCCGATTATAATAATGTTACAAATAATGTTATTAATACTAGTGGTTCTACTGGTAATGATGGTATTGTAGTTTTAGGTACTGCCGCCGCTGCTTCTACTTATAATTTTATTTTTGATAATACTATTCGTACAAATGGAACTGGCGCTACTAATTATGGTGTTTACTTGTTGACCAATTCTAGTTTTAATAATGTTTCTGGTAATGACATTATCACTAATGGTACTAATACTAATTACGGTATTTATCTTTCTGGTGCCGCATTGACCACTCCTGCTAATAACAATTATATTTTTAATAATTTAGTTAGGACGTACGGTACCGCTGGCGCTAATAATTTTGGCATTTATTTTCAAAATTCTGTGTCTAGTAACATTGTTCTTGGTAATAATATTACTACTTATGGTACTACTACTAATTATGGAATTTATTTTATTGGTGCTGCTGCTTTGTCTCCTAGTTATAATCTTATTGATTCTAATGTTATTTTGGCTCAAGGAACTGCTACTAATAATTATGGTGTGTATTTGTTAACTAATGCTGATTATACTAATGTTACAAATAATATTATTAATACTAGCGGTTCTACTGGTAATGATGGTATTGTAATTTCTGGTACTAATGCTGCTTCTACTTATAATTTTATTTTTGATAATACTATTCGTACGCATGGAACTGGTGCTAATAATCATGGAATCTACGTATTTACTAATTCTAATTTTAATAATGTTTCTGGTAATGATATTATCGCTAACGGTACTGCTACTAGTTATGGTATTTATCTTTGGGGTAGCGCTGTTGCGACTCCAGTTAATAATAATGAAGTTTCGTATAATTCTGTTCAAACAAAATGTTCTACTGCGTCTAGCACATGTCACGGTATTTATCTTCAGAATCTTGCTACAAACAGTAGTATTTTAGGAAATAGTATTACTACAGGTGTAACGTCAGATAATTATGGTATTTATCTTTTTGGAACTGCAGCTCTACCTCTAAATTTTACTACTATCGATTCTAATACATTAAATGTATCAAAAGCAGACAGTATTAACATAGCTGCAGGAGTTTCAAATGTTACTCTTCATAATAATTCTATTATTGATAAAGATTATACTCATTATGATATTAATATTTCAGCAGCAGGTGTAAACGGAACATCGTTTATCGACCAATATTTTGAAAATTATACATTCACAGGTGTTGGTGAGTCAATCACTGTCGAAAATTCTAATTATGGAAAAATTGTTTTTCTTAATCCTATTAATGGTAGTGGGCAAAACTTTTCAAAGGATATTAGTATATTTTATAATTATATTTATGTTAATTCCTCTCAAAAAGGATTAAATAAATCTGCGAAATTAACATTATACGACCTTACGTTTGTTAATCCTAGAATTCTTAGAGATGGTGTTGCTTGTGTTGATTGTACTATTTTAAATTATACTTTCGGAAATTTATTGTTCAACGTGACTCATTTTAGTAATTACTCCGTTGATGAAACTCCTAATCCTTCTATTATTGAATCAATGTCTATCAATGATTCCATTTTTCCAGAAAATGAAATAATATTATCAGCAGGTAAGACTCAAACCGTGAATTGTACTGCTATCGTGACTGATGCATTAGGAGCAAATAATATTATCGGTGCTAATGCTACATTTTATTATTATAAAAATTCTTCTTCAGATAATGATAATACTTTAGTACACTATACTGATACATCTTGTGATTTAACTCAAATCAATTCTACTCATGATTTTTTTTCTTGTAGTTTTGATGTATGGTATTATGCTAATAATGGAACGTGGAATTGTAATATCACTGTCCATAACAATCAATCTGTCTCAGTGTATAATATGACTAATACTTCGATAGATCCCTTGTATGCAGTTAATATTACCGACGGGATTTTTTTTAGTAATGTTTCATCTAATATTCCTTCAAATAACGTTACCGTGAATATTACTAATTTTGGTAATATGCCTGTAAACATAACTATTCAAGGCTATGCTTTAGTAATTGGTGATAATACTGGAATGAATTGTAGTGATAGTACAAATATAAATATAACAAATATCCGTTTTTCCACAAACACGGCTTTGGATTTTAATCAGAAGACACAAATGACTGGTTCAATTCAAAATTTGAATTTTCAGATAGCAAAGCAGACAAATATCACACCAATTTTTAATACGACCTATTGGCAAATTAGTCCTGATCCTGGAACAGCCTATAGAATTTGTACAGGTTATATAATATTTAATGCTGAAGCACCCTAATCTAAGAATATGGAGATAATATGGAGATAGATAGTATGAATAATTATATAAAAATATGAAGAAAATATTATGAAAATAAGAGACATAAAGATAGATATTATAGACGATTAATTATCGTGGAATAACTAGATATAATAAAAATTATACTTATAATAACAAACTATATAAACGATTTAATCAAGATTTTAATGGGGAGTGGGTGATGAATAGTAAATTTTGGTCAGTACTTGTTATATTATCTTTCGTAATAGTGTTAGTATTAGTGTTGCCTTTAGGTGTAGCTCCAAACAATGCTAGTGCTAATTATAAAAATGTTACAGTATGGACTCGTGTAAATATCACTAATTCTCGTCCAGAAGTTTTGAATGTTTCATTTCAAGAAGTTTCCAATGCATCTCTTAAAAATATCACAATTAATGCAGGCAGTTCAAAGACTATCTATTGTAATATCACTGTAAGAGATTGGAACGGCTTTAATGATATAACTTATCTTAATGCTACTATATGGCACGTCGCAACAGCAAATTATTCTACTACAGATAATAATAATAGCCATTATGTAAATACTTCCTGTGTATATAATGCTAGCACTTCAACGTATATTGGATGGTATATCTGTGGATTCGACGTGTTATATTATGCAAACAATGGTACTTGGATTTGCAATGCTACTGTTATGGATACCGTTAATACCACGGGTTTTGGTTTTGGAAATAGTACTTTTTATCCAGTATATGCATTGAATGTTACAGATGGTATAGATTATGGAAATGCTGCAGTTGAAGATTTTACCAATAATGTTACTGCAAACATTACAAATTTAGGAAATATGCCTATCAATGTTACTGTGGAAGGTTATGGCGCAAAGAAAGGCGATAATTTAGCAATGAATTGTAGTCTAGGTGGAAATATCACTGTTAGCAATGAGAGATTTTCTACTACAGATGTTGATTGGACCTCTAAAATTCCGCTTAATGGTAGTTCGCAAATGTTATCTAATCTAACTTTAGTAAAACAAAATGATAGTTCATTGATTACGAACAGTACTTATTGGCAGCTATATATTGATTCTACAAATAATCCTGGTGGTAATTGCACGGGATATATTATATTCACGGCGGTGGCATCATAAAATGGTTAGATGGTTTGTTGTGAAAAAATTGTTGAAAATAAAATATTTTTTCTTGCTAATGACTGTTATATTTTTAACTTTGATATATTCTCTTTTCTCTGCTGTTGCGGTTCAGGCTGTAGGAATATCTGTGACTAAAGCCACTATGGAATATGATAATGTGCTTAAAGGTGGTTATGCAGAGGATGTATTATCTGTTTCTACTGATGCATCTTTTAATATTCCTATATCTTATGAATTACTCGGTGATATACAAAATTGGACTAGCGTTGATCCTGACTTAAACGCGCCAAATGCTACTGTTTTTATTAGCAATGCTAAATATCAGCCATTACGAATAATTGTGAAGCCTCCTGCAGATACTCCTACTGGTACTTACACAGGAAGTGTTAGACTTCTTACAGGAACTTTGAATACTCCTGGGGGGCAATATGGTTCACAATTACAAGCCGCATTTATGATACGTATTACTATTAAAGTTACAGGTACAGAATTTATGTCATGTAGTGGTGCAGGAGTAATACTTAAAGACACGGAAGTCGGTAGTCCGATAGAATATTCTATGAGTGTATTCAACGGTGGGAATATCAGAGTAAAACCTACTGCTACTATAGATATTTGGAATCAGGATCAAACTAAACTTGTTTCCTCAAAACAATTAGATTTTAGTAATCAAGAAGTTCTACCGACGGTAAATCAAGTTTTTTTTAATACGTTTAGTAATAATTTACCGATAGGTCAATATTGGGCTTATGTTACTGTTCTTCCATGTGGAAATAGTGCTTTGACAACATTCAATGTATATGAAAAAGGAACAATGGTTGACAGTGGTGATCTTATACGTGTTGATAGTCCATCGTGGGCAAAAATTGGAGATGTGGTTCCAATAGTAGCTACTTTTAAGAACACTGGTTCGAGAACTGTTAGTGCAAAATTCAAAGGTGTAATAACTTCAGAGAATAAAATAGTTGAAACACTTGATTCAGAGTTTTATGATATTGCTCCAGATGAAGTAGGAAGTATTAACGTCTATTTTACTCCAAAAAAGTTTGGTCAATATATAATTTCAGGAAGAGTGTTGTATAATAACAAACTTAGTTTCGAAAAAAGTTCCGTGATAAATGTCAACGAAGGCGTTGAAGTAGCAGCATTTAATTGGTCATACGTCCTTATAATAATTGTTATCATAATTATAATCTTGCTATTGCTTATACGTATACGTAGAAAGAAACATAATATTCGTAGATTATAAACAGAGGTAGATTAATGTTTTCTTGGTTTAAAAAAAAGAGTATTAAAGATATTAAGTTAATATGTTTCGACATAGATAATACTTTATGTGATTTTGCAACTGCTGAGACGCTAGCTGAAGCTTTAATTATGGAGATGATTTCTAAAGATATACAAAAATTGCAATCAAAAAATTTAATGAATGTGAAGAATATTAAAAATAAAAAAAATAAAAAGGAAAGAAAGGTTTTACGTTCTTATTCTGCATTTGACATAATGAAAATATTTAATGATGTTAAAACTTATCATATGCATAATGGTACGACGCCAGAAAGATATTCTAGATTGTTGTGGTTTAAAGAAACACTAGAAAGAGTAGATGTCGAAATTAACCTCGGAGTAAATCTTAATCGTATTATATCACATGTTAAATCTTATGAAGAAAAATATTGGGACAGTATGATTAAGAATATTAAGAATTATCCTAACACAGTAACAGCTTTAACTTATTTAAAATCCAAAGGATTAAAGTTAGCCACCATAACGGATTCTGACGGTAGAAAAGATATAAAAATGATTCGTCTAAAACATATGGGTTTAGATAAATACTTTGATTATATCATAACAACAGACGATACTGGCTTCACGAAACCTGCTGAAATAAATTGGATTAACCTACTTAAAATATCTGAATTAAAAGCATCGCAATGTGTTATGGTTGGTGATCATCCAGAAATAGATTTGATTACTGCAAAAAAATTAGGATTTATCACAGTATGGACTAAACAAAATATTAATACAGATTTGCACCAGAATTATGTTGATTATGAGATTCACGATATTAAAGAAATAATAGACATTGTGAAGAAAATTAATTAATTTAATAATGGATTATCTAATTATTTACTACAACTAGTCTTCTCGACTTAGAAACGTAATTAATTATTTTTCCGTCTTTATATTTTCCACAACCAAGATAATCTGTTTTGCCTGTATCACTATCGACGTGTTTGATTATAATAAATTCTTTTCCTGTGTCTTCATGTTCTATATCGCCGCCTTTTATCCAATCAATCATCTGATCTTTATCTAATTCTATAATTTTTTTTGTCGATGTTGGTCCAATCATTTGACAGCCTTCAATACTAAGTCTGACGCTTTCTTTGTATAATTCTCCAAGATACATTCCAATACTGTCGATTTTCATTTCATCGTATGGTAATAATTCAACTTTTCTAGATATAATATATATTCTATTATCTTTATTCATAAGAAAAACGTATTCTTGTGATGTTTTATCATAATCGTATCCGTATTGTTCTGATAATCTCTCTAGAATATGTTTTGTTTCTCTAGAGTTCAATATCTTTAGATTACCGATGTTGTTTAATTGATGAGTGTGTTGTTGGTGCATTATATTCCCCATACTGGATTATTCTTTCTCATTATCTCTGCTATCTCTTTTAATAATGATGTTTCTTCTTTTGATAAATATTTGGTTAATGTTTTTAGTTTTCTAAAATCTGCTTCTGGAATAGCTGAATAGAATATATCTCCTTCAGTTATTTGTCTTCCAACGGTAACTCCTGGAATTGAAGCTGCGCCCTGCTCTTTTTTATCTAACACAGTTACACTTTCTTTATTTTTTTGTATTTCTTTAATACTTGCAAGTGTTGTCCCTTCCATATTCATGATGTTTATTCCGGCCTTTAATTGTCCTGTTAATACTTCTATTCCTATTACTGCTGGATTGCTTGCTCTGAACGTATAATTCATTAAATATTCGATTTTACAGGGTCTTGTTAAACCTTCTAATTCTTTTTGTTCTAATCTTTTATTCTCTTGATCTTTCCATGTATCATAATTCTCAATTAGTTTGTATATAATGTTGCTTGTCAAAATTTTTACTTTATCATTCTTTATTCCTGAATCATCGAGTATATTGAATCCGAGTATTACTGACTCCGTAGGATCTTTCTCATAATTGCTCTCGGCATCTGCAATATCTTTTTTTGTTATGTTTCCGACACTTGCTTTTCGAATCATTATTCCTTTATCTTTCAATAATTTTGTTAGAGCTTCTAGGCTTCCTATAGTATCGGCTTTAACTACTATACCTTCCTTGTCTGTTGCTATGATTACTTCTTCGACTTCTTTTTGTATTTTTTCTTTGTATTCTTCAATAATATTTAGAGGCGTATTTGGTGGACAACTTATTAATGGCATTCCTGCTATTACTCCCTCAATATCTGGAGCACTTAATCTGACTCCTGTTGCTGCACTAACTTCTTTTATTGCTTGGAATTTGGTTTTTTTATCTCTCATATCTGTCATTGCTTTTGGTTCGAATAATCCTTTTACTTTGGTAACTATAGGTTTATCTATTCCGCCGATAATCAGTATATCATTTACACGCATTATACCGTCATAGATTATTGTATCCATGCATATTCCCATACCTTCAACATTCTTTATCTCAAGAATTGTTCCTTTTGCTGGACTGTATGGTTCAAGATTACATACCAAAGTATTTTCTAAATATCTTTGAGTTAGTCCCGTCAATACCATTAATAATTCTGGTATTCCAATACCTTGCTTTGCGCTACATGGAACTATTGCAAGCTGTTTAGTATAATCGCATCTGTCAAATCTTTCTGATTCCATTCCAAATTTTTCGCTAATAAATGCTACAATATTATATAATTTTGTCTCTATATCTTGTGAGACTTGAAATTCTTGAGAATTAAGATTTTCTATTAATGATTTATTCTTTAAATCTTCTCTAGTTTTATATCCATTAACTAAATCAATTTTGTTTAATGCGATTATGAATGGCGTCTTATAATTTCTTAATATTTCGAAGGCTTCTATTGTCTGTGGTTTAAATCCCTCGTTAATATCCACTACAACTATTGCAATATCTGCGAGGTTTCCTCCTCTTTTTCTTAAGCTTGTGAATGCTTCGTGTCCAGGTGTATCTATAAATAATAATCCCGGAATTATAAAATTGAATTGCACATTTAATTTGTCACAGAAACCTTTTATTATATGTAATGGAACTATACTTGCGCCTATTGCTTGAGTTATTCCTCCAGCTTCCGTGTCGATTATAGTCGTACTTCTAATCCTATCTAATATACTGGACTTTCCATGATCTACATGTCCTAACACTGCAATTATTGGCGATCTACATTTACTCATACTATCACAATAACTAAGAATAGAGAAACGTTTTTTAAATGTAGCGAAAAAATGGCAAAGTCAAGTTGTAAATGAAAAGAATGTTGCCACGCTCACATCGCGTGTGTCTTGTTATTGTACACCGAGTTATTTGTAATAGTTTCAAGTATTTGAATGCTCGCTAGGTGGCATCATTCCTACTTAACTTGACTTTATCAGAAAAAATGTAGCGAAAATTTATAAATTAGTTAGTAGATATTGTATTATGGACTTAATGACTGAAGGCAAGGCGAAGTTCTATGCCTCTAAAGATAAAGATGGAAAGATATCTAAAGAGTTAGCTGTATTTTATAATCCAGTCATGAAATTTAATAGAGATGTTAGTGTTCTGTTATTGAATAATTCCGGTCTAAAAAACATTCAGGTGGCAGATATTATGGCAGGTTCTGGAGTTAGAGGTATAAGATTCTTATTAGAATTAAAGAAGGGTATCATAAAAAATATTACTATGAACGATTACGATGAAAATTTTACAGATCTATTTAAGAAAAGTCTTCGTCTCAATTCCATAAAAAAAACTAAGGATATTATCGTATCTTGCGAAGATGCAAATATGTGTTTAATTAAATCCAAAGGTTTTGATTATATTGATATAGATCCCTTCGGTAGTCCTAATGATTTTCTTGATTTAAGTATTGTTAGACTTTCACGTGGAGGAATACTTGCAGTTACTGGAACTGATACTGCTCCTCTTTCTGGCACGTTTCCTAATACGTGCAAGAGAAATTATTGGGCAAAACCTTTACGTAATAGTTTAATGCATGAAGTAGGTCTTCGAATACTTATAAGAAAAATACAACTTGTGGGTGCACAGCACGATAAAGCTCTAGTTCCAATATATAGTTATTTCAAGGATCATTATAATAGAATATTTTTCAAATGTGTAAAAAGTAAAGAAAAGGTTGATGAATTATTAAAAAAACATAATTACTTGTTATATTGTAATAAATGTATGACTTTCAAAGTATCTGAGTACAATAATACACTTTGTGAAAGATGTAAGGAATTATATGTATATTCCGGACCTATGTGGACTGGAGATTTATATGATAAAAATTTGGCTGAATTACTCTATAAATGTAATAAACACGAGGAGAATGAAAGATTTTTACTTACGATATTGCAAGAATCTAAATTAGATGGTCCTGAACTAATAGGATTCTATGAAATTCACGAGTTATGTAAATATTATAAAAAGAAGATTCCAAATTTTGATGTTTTAATAAAGAAGATAGATAACATGGGCTACAAAGTTTCAAGAACACATTTTAATCCTCTTGGAATAAAAACCAATATGCCCCTAGTAGAACTCGTAAGAGCAATAGAGATATGCACGACACCTAAGATTGAAGAAGAATAAATTAATATGTTTAAGAAATATAATAATATTTTAGAATGTTAAAGATGAATGATAAATTAAAAAATTAGTTTTATCCAATTATTCTTCGAATATCAGTACATTCGACACTTTGAACGCCTTCTATTTCTGAAAGTTGTTTTTCTAAAGTTTCTGTGTCTCCTTTCTTTTCATCCATTAAGAATACTATATTTACTGATTGTAATCCGAATGCGACAGGTTTTATGTCTACTCTTTTTGGTCTATCATCCGAGAAAGCGGTAATTAATTTTAATGCTTCATGCTCTATCTTTTTCAAATCTATAGATGGACTTTCAGGCATTATAGTTAGAGTAGTTATTGCAGTTCCCATTTTTTTTACCTTAATAATTTTTAAAACTTAATTTGGACCTTCAAAGCCACACTCCGGGCATTTGTATTTTGCTACTATTTCTCTGCATTTTCCGCAGCGTGCTATTTCTTGTTTTCCACAATTTGGGCAAAAAAATTTTACAGCACCTTTGTTGTTTACTAATGAGACTTTGCATGTTATACATTTATTCATATTAATCACAATAAGTTGGAATTTTAGAGTATTTATAAATGTTTTCGTGCGAGAATGGCTTATTATTGGTATATTGTGACGTCTATTTCTTCAAATATTTATTAGATTTCCACCACCATCTGTTCCATGCTTGGTCTAAATCCATTTTTTCTCTTCTAGAAATCTGTATTGATAAACAAATGATGTCCATTAGTTTATTCTGCTTGATTACCTTACTTTTGGCCTTTTTATAGTTTTGAACTTCTTCTTCAAGCCAGTTAATTAATTGTTTTGTTGATGTATTATCGAAATTGGCTTTCTTTTCGAAATCATGCAATTCTTTAGATAGTTGTTTGAAGTTAGTTCTCGTTTTAGACTTAGTTATCTCTTGTTTCATTTTATACATCGAACTAATTAAGCCATATTAATTTTTTATACTCTAACTACTTTAGTGTTTCCTTTATCTAAACTTATTATATCTCTTTTTATTTTTTCAATGTGTCTTTCTGCTTCTAATTCGCCTTTCTTAGTCAATTCGGCAAGATCATCAAATTCTAGTATTCCATGATATTCTACTTCTGGTTGTATTAATGTATAAGGTATACTGCATGATTCTAAACTTTTTTCAACAATTTTTCTTTGCATTGCAAGTGTTGCTTGCAATACTACGTCTTTAAAATTACTTTCTTCAGTGATTTTTATATTTTGTTTAGAAACATCAATCATTATAATATAGTCTACAACTCCTAATAAATCGAATGGCAATGGATTGACTACGCCTCCATCGACGCATATTTTATCATTAACCTTTCTTGTCGTAAAAAATCCTGGATAAGATAATGATGCCATGACTGCTGGAACTAATGGTCCTTTATCAAATATTACTTCCTTTTGGTTTACTATATCTGTTGCATTTATTATTAATGGTATTTTTAATTCTTCAAATTTGAATATTTTTCTGGAATCTATAGTAAAATATTCTTTAATATATATCTCGAGTTTATCGCCCTTAATTAACCCTTTTGTTGAGAATGCATAATCATAAACATCTCTTTTATTTTTAATTTTCATAAGCAATTTTTCTATAGCATCTGGATCCTGATTATGCGCGTAGCATGCGCCTATTAGTGCTCCAATACTTGAACCTGATATGCAATCTATTTCAATATCATTTTTTTTAAGAACTTTTAATACTCCTATCTCTGCAAAACCTCTTGCTCCTCCTCCACTTAATACTAATCCAATTTTAACCATTCTTATCCTCATCGTTTAAATTAGCAACCAGCGAGCTTTCGTGATTCTCAATCTTGCTACAATTAACTCGTCATAAAATTCAGTAAACGAATCGATGCGAGCTTGCTAATTTTTTTCTAGTCTCTTAATAAGTTAATTATTATCTAATCATTAATGTATCAATCCTACTATTTGTCCTAATCCATAAAATACTTGGAATCCGTCAAATCCTGGTATTGGTATCATGTTAAATGCGAATAAGAATAAGTTAATACTTTTTGTTAACGACCAAAAATGTATGGCTCCCGTACTTAAACTTTTTTTTGTTTTTAAGACTATTAATGCTATCAAAAATAATATTAGATTGACACCCGGACCTGCGAATGCAGTCAAAACGTGTTGCAGTATAGTCGGGTTTCCTCCAATACTTACATACGCTGGTACAAAGAATATGAATGGTGAACCAACAAGTCTTAATAATACGGCTATTCCAAGCCAAATATATGCTGCACTGAATACTGCCGTCAATCCAAAACTTAATGCAGTAATCTTGTGACCTAATTCATGTAATATTATTGCTGGTGCTGTTACCATTGCTGCAAACCAGAATGCTTGCCAGTCAAAATTACTTGTCTTTTTTAGATATTTTTCAAGTACATCTTCTGATACTTTCTTCAGAGGCTTAAATGAAGTCATAAATACAAAGCCAACTACAAGAGTCATTAGAATAATATCAAATATTTCTATTGGCGTGATAAACATATTATGTTAGAATAAGGCTTGTTTTTAAAGATTATGATTAACAACTATCATATCTTTTTCTAGAAAATATTATTTTGTATGTTTAGGTTTGTTTAATTCCGATTTGTTGGTATAATATAACATAAATCCTGTTACTATTACTATCATCAATCCAGAAATCAATTGAATTATTTGTGGAATACCTGGTGGTGGAACAAGTTCTATTGGTGGTTCTGTTGTTTTGATGGGCATTGCCAAGAACTGTTGACAAGTATCTTGAGGCATGCATGCTCCTGACGTTTTGTTTTCAAATACACAACATATATCTTTATCTGAACAGTCTTGAGTATTTTCACATAACGGTTTAGTATATTTATCGAATCCTGTTAAGACAACAAATCCTGTCAATCCGTTAGCAACTAGAAGAAGTCCAATCACGGCAAAAATCATAGAAGCGTATATTGCAGTGTTCATCTTGTCCATTGTTTATCCATGCAATAGGAGGTATAAAAATGTTTTTATTATTTAGAATCATTACAGCGTAAAGGTCTTATGTCAGTCAGAATCGTACTTCTATTTTTTTCTTATAGAATTAAGAAATTTATTTAATTCTTTATGAAATGTTATATGCGTTGGTAACATTGTTTCATAATTATCCTTTTCAATATTCTCAGCCTCAATGCTTTCGTTTATAGATAATATTTGTGTATACTTGACTCCTATTTTGCAATTATCTAATCCATTCCATTCATTATATTCTGGAAGTTTTGAGTCATTGGAACAATCAATCATAACCCATTTATTGTTTATTAGCATTTCTAAGAATAAATGTTGATCCTCATCACTTGGAGCAAGATTGACTACATTTTGTGGTAATTGTTGTTCAGACCATAAGAATTTACACACTCTGAATCTTACTCTACACTTTTTCTTTTCAAGTTTTTTATATAACCGTCTATGTTTGCCCCAACTTCTATTGTCTATATTATTAATAGATTCTGGAGCTCTTAATGGTATATCTCGAAATTCTTTGAATGTTTGAATAAGAATTATGTTTTTCATTTGCTCTATATTTTTTATCTTTTTTTCTCAACTATATTATATACTTGATCGTTCTTTCGAACCTTTAACCCAACTTTTACACCAATTGTTGAACCTTTTAATGCTTTCTCAACACTTCCCTTATCGTCTTTAATATCTAATACTTTTACATCATAGTTTCCAGTTGTCGGGCCTTGTATTAGTAATAAATCGTTTACGTTAACAGGATGATCTTCAATTAATATTTCAGCAACGTTTATTTTTGGATAATAGTTTGTAACTTTTCCTACAAATAGTTTCATTGCCGTCTGTTCACCTGTTCTACTATTAGACCACTCATCAACTGGTTTGCCCAAATAGAATCCTTTTGAAAATCCTCTATTAAATACAGTTCTAAGTTTTGTGATATTTTTCTCTTTTAACCAATCGTACTCTGATTTTATCTCTTTGTTTTTAGAAAAATTTGCTTTATTATATTTGTAAAATCCTATTGTGTCTTTGTATGTCTTGACTGTCGTATAAATATATTCTGGACTTCTATTTCTGCCTTCAATCTTAAAAACATCTATTCCAGCTTCCACTAATTGTTCAATAAATGGTAATGTACACAAATCTTTTGGACTTATGACGCAATCTTCACCGAGAAAAAATTCATTCTCACTACTTATCTTATCTATTTTGTCTGTGCTTTTAATTTCATAGACTCCATAATTTCTTCTACAAGGTTGTAAACATTCTCCACGATTCGCACTCTTGCCAAATAGATGGTGACTTAACATACATCTTCCTGAAATAGAAACGCACATAGCGCCATGAATAAATACTTCAATTTCAACATTTAATTTATCTTTTTTTATATTCTTGATAATATCTTTTATATCTTTAAGAGAACATTCTCTTGCCAGCACGACTCTTGTTAATGTCGGAATCATTTTTTTATAAAATTTTAATGCTTCGTAGTTACTGATAGAATTTTGAGTCGATAAATGCACATCCATCTTACGCTTGATACATTCTTGTATTACTGACATATCCCATGCTACAATGGCGTCGATGCCTGCACTTTTGGCTTTTTTGATGATATCGCTGACTTTTGTTATTTCGTTCTCGTAGATTATTATATTTAGCGCAAGTATTGCTTTTATATTACGTTCATGACATGTCTTAACAATTTTTTTTAAGTCATTAATTGAGAAATTCTTTGCGGTTGCTCGCATATTAAATCCATGTATTCCAAAATATATCTCATCAGCACCAGCATCAATTGCAGCAGTCAAACTAGTAAAATCATTCACAGGTGCAAGAATTAAAGGTTTATTTGTCTTCATAATTTAAACAATCGTAAGTAGAATAAAAAGTTAATTGTTAGCGTTAATATATTTTAATTTAGTAATTACTCCTAAGTGGCAATATTTATAAATAGTTATATATTCTTTAACTTATGTTAGATTCAAATGTAGGTTTAGATATTATTGTTGTACTAAAAAAAGGAATTGAAGCGAAAAACTTCTACTTAGGTTTATATGAAGAACAGTCTAAAATACGAAATACTCGTTTAATATATTTTATTCCAAATAATGGCGTGCATAAAATTAAAGATAAATATAATCAGTTTGCTAATAGGATGTATGATTCACAAGAAGGAGATCATTTTCCAGTTTATGTATTAGGTAATATATCTTTAGAAGATTTTGCATCTAATCCTTTGATTAGATTTATGGATGATCCAAAACCCGATAATATCGCTTTGATTGTAGACGAATGGTTTCACACAGGATTAACTCTTCAATCTACAGTGCGTGATTTAAAGCAATTAGGCTATAGAGAAAAAAAGATTTTTGGTTATATTTATGATGTTGAACATCATAGACATAGTTCACATTATTTTGATTCCAAACAAAATAATATTTCTCCATTAAAGTTTTATGATTTGATACAAGAATAATTAAAATTGTCTATATATCCAAATTAGTGACTTCTTTAGCGTGTGTTTCTATAAACATTTTTCTAGGTGCTACTTCGTCGCCCATTAATGTTTCGAATATTCTATCAGCTTCAACTGCATCTTCAATATTTACTTTTCTTAAAGTTCTAGAGGATGGATCCATTGTGGTTTCCCATAATTGTTCTGGATTCATTTCTCCTAAACCTTTGTATCTTTGAATATTCACATCTTGACCCATCTTTGCAAGCAAATCATCCTTCTCTTTATCGGTTAAGCAATATATCTTTTGACCGCCCTTTTTTATTAAATACAGTGGAGGCTGTGCTAAATATATATTTCCATTTTCTATTAAAGGTTTCATATACCTGTAGAAGAATGTTAACATTAATGTTCTTATGTGCGATCCATCAACATCTGAATCTGCCATGATAATAATTTTATGGTATCTTAATTTTTGTGGATTAAATTCTTCACTTATGCCTGTTCCGATTGCAGTAATTATATTAGATATTTGTTCACTTGTTATCACTTTTGATAATCTTGCTTTCTCAACATTTAATATCTTTCCTCTTAATGGGAGGATTGCTTGGAATTCTCTATTTCTTCCTTGTTTTGCTGAACCACCTGCAGAATCTCCTTCTACAATAAATATTTCTGACTTTGTAGAATCACTTTCTGAACAATCTGCAAGTTTTCCTGGAAGCGTACTAAATTCTAGAACTGATTTTCTTCTCGTCAATTCTCTTGCTTTTCTTGCGGCTTCTCTAGCTCTTGCTGCAAGCATTCCTTTATCAATTATTATAGCTGCAGTTTTCGGATTTTCTTCAAGATATGTTGTTAATGCACTACTTACTATGCTATCGACAATACCTTTGACTTCACTGTTTCCTAATTTTGTTTTTGTCTGTCCTTCGAATTGTGGTTCTGGAACTTTTACTGATATTACTGCTGCAAGTCCTTCTCTTACATCTTCACTGCTTAATTTTTCTTTTTCTTTATAACTAGGATTTTTTTCAATATAATTATTTAATGTTCTTGTAAGAGCAGTTTTGAATCCTACAAGGTGAGTTCCGCCTTCTACTGTGTTAATGTTATTTACAAAACTGTATACACTTTCGTTATAACTATCACAATATTGTATTGCTACTTCGATTTCAACTTTATCTTTTCCTTTAGCGATATATACTGGAGGATGAATTATTCTCTTATTCTTATTTAAGAATTCAACAAAACTTATAATTCCTCCTTCGTAATAATATTCTTTTTCTTGACTTTTTATATTTCCTTCAGTATCTCTTTCGTCTTGCTCTATTCTCTCATCACGTAATATTATTTTAATTCCTTTATTTAAGAATGCTAATTCTCTAAGTCTAGTTTCTAGTATCTGAAAATCAAATACTGTTTCAGTAAATATGCTATCATCAGGCCAGAAATGCATTATTGTTCCAGTATCGCTTGGATTACATTCACCGATTACTGTAAGTTTATCGACTGGTGTTCCAAATTTATAATTTTGATGATGTATTTTACCTTCTCTTTTAACTGTAACTTCTAAAACTTTAGATAATGCTGATACAACGCTTAGTCCGACGCCGTGTAATCCTCCAGAAACTTTGTATGTATTCTTGTCGAATTTTCCTCCTGCGTGAAGTTTTGTTAATACTACTTCTAATGCGGGAATTCCATACTTTGGATGAATATCGACGGGAATTCCTCTTCCATTATCAATTACTGTTATAGAATTATCTTTACCTATGATTACTGTTATTTTTGTACAATATCCTGCAAGAGCTTCATCAATACTATTATCGACGATTTCATAAACAAGATGGTGTAATCCTCTACCTGATACACTTCCAATATACATTGCAGGTCTTTTTCTTACAGCGTCAAGTCCTCCAAGTACTACGATGTGAGATGCATCATAATTTCCATTGTGATTTACGTCTGTCTTACCTAAATCTACTTTGTTGGCATCACTTCCGCCTTCAATATTATTATCTTTATTATTTAAATCAGCCATACTAACCCCTCAATAACTTTCCACACTACAATCGTGATAAAATCACGATTAACAATTCACGACTAACAATTACATATTAGAAGAAATAATTATTGTTTATAAATGTTGTTGTTGATTTTTGAGGGTTTTATCGTCGAAGAATAGTGATGTTGTTTTTGTAGTTTTATTGATTATGATTATCTTTTATAGACCCTAAATACACTCCGCCTTTTTTTATCTCTGTTAAATAATGCATTCCTACACATGAACTTCCGAGGAATGTTATTATTCCTGTAGCTATAACTCCTGAAATGATATATGGATAAATATTTTTTTGTTTTGATATCTTTTCTTCATATATTGCGTTATTATATTGATTGGATGTTGTTGATTTTGGTATGCTTTTAATAGTGTAAATTATCTCTGCAGTCAAACCTATTTCCGCTATTATCGCGCCTATAAATATGCTTTTTAACAGATTTCTTTCAAGTTTTTTATGATCTGTTTTTTCAGCTTTTCTTAATATATCCTCTAAACTTATCTTTTTCATATTTTTAGAATCCTAAGCTCTTATTTAATTATTTTATCGCTATATCACGATATTAGTTAAAGATGATATTTATCATAAACTATTATTAATTTATAGAATAAAGGTAAGGCATTAACTTTTTTTCAGCATTTCTTAGATGAAATTCATATGTAGAATAGGATAGTTTCATAATCTTTGATAATTTTACGAGGCTAGTTTTTCTTGGATAGCCATAATATCCATTCCTGACTGCTAATTCGAATGCTTCTCTTTGTTTGTCTGTTAATTCTGGAAGCGCAGTTTTTATGAATACGTTCTTTATCTTTAATTGTTTCATCCATTCCACTTTCCCTTTATACAATTTAGTCTGAATAAGTTTGGCTATATTCATAAGTTTATTTTTATCCCAACTTGCAAGTTCAAATGTTTGCTCTCCAGTTTTAGAAATATAAAATGGTTTAATCGATATTATTAATGGGTCATAAAATATAGCTGCTGATGGATGCTGTTCCATTAAGAATAAATAAAAATTCTCGTCCATCTGTTCAATATTTTGGGTTCTAGAATCTTTTTTTAAGTCTTTTACAAACTCTTTTTTATTTTTTGAATCTCCAACTATGTATCCTGCACATGTAAGATAGAATTTATTTTTTTTGGTATAATTAGATAATGGAAATGCCATCATAGCAATATTATGTCTTTTAGCTCTCGAGGCTACTAGCATTCCTTCATTTGATGGAAAACTTACTTTTAAACACCACATACTTATACATTCTGTTTGGCTTATAAAAATTTTATGTTTGCTAATAAATTTATATTTTTTTGTTATTTTTTTAATTTTAGATATTCTTTAGATATTATTTTAACAAATATTTTTATCGTCGGAAAAATACTTTTTTCTTGTTCTAAATTATTTTTTTAGTCGATGCTTTAAATAAGAAACTATTTAAATACGTTGCCATATATTTCTTTTTGTAAAAACAATTTACGTGTCAATAAAACGTGTCAACAAATTTTTTAAGATATTTTTACCAAAACGAAAACAAAAAATGTTTAACAATCGTACTATTAATGAAAAAACATACTTCAAAGGAGTTATGTGGTGTTCTATTAAATCGGGATATTCCGACGGTGATGATGAATGAAAGTAGCCATTTTATCTAATATTTTCAAAAAAGAATCGGATTTCAAAGAAGTTGAAGATGACTTGATGGAAGTAGGTAATGCTGTTAAACAAGCATTAGAAACTGCGGGTCATCAAACAATATTTTTTGATGTTAACGAAACTACATTCGAACAATTAAGAAATTCTGACGTTGAATTTGCATTCAATGTTTGTGAGAGATTCAATGGCTCGAGTTTATTTGAACCGCACATAGCATCAATGCTTGAATTGTTAAATATTCCTTATACTGGTTCTGGACCATTAACACTTGCAACATGCATAAATAAAGTAAGAGTTAAAGAAATTTTAATGCATCATGGTATATTAACACCAAACTATCAAGTATTTTATTCTAGAAATAAGAAGTTAGATCCAGAATTGAAATTTCCATTAATAGTTAAGCCAGTATGCATGGATAATAGCATTGGAATAACAAATGATTCTGTAGTAAAAGATGAAGATGAATTAAGAAGTCGTGTCGGTTATATTCTAAGAACTTATGATCAACCAGCATTAGTTGAAGAATACATAGATGGTAAAGAGATAACTGTTGGTGTACTTGGAAATGGTAGAACTGCTACTGTTTTACCTCCTTCTGAAGTTACATTTAAAGGCGAATTAGAAGAAGATAAAATTTATAGTTATGAAGCTAAGTGGTTAAAAGACACGGATTCGTGGCGTGGAGTCTCTGTTGAATGTCCAGCGGAATTGCCAAAGTATCAAGAATATAGAATCAAAAGAATCGCGTTACAAGTATATAACATCTTAGGCTGTAGAGATTATGGTAGAATAGATTTTAGAGTCAGTAAAGAAGGTGTTCCATACGTTTTAGAATTAAATCCTAATCCTGGAATAAGTCCTGATATGAGTGAGGGTGAACAGCCTGACTTCATACCTTTATCGGCTTTGAAAGGCGGAATGACTTACAATGATTTAATATTGAAAATATTTAATGAGGCACTTGAAAGAAATAATATGACTATTAAAGTTATGTCTATGCCCAAGAGTTTGAGTACAGAAACTATACCTACTGAAACTGTTGATGTCAAGGCAGTTCCAGAGACACCTAAACCTCGAGATAAAGTCAGGGTAGACTCAGATATTGTACTATAATGTACTTAAATTATATTATTGTTGTTAATTACAATGCTATTATTAAATCTATCTCACAGACTAAATTAACACAATCAACGTTTTGATTGCTCGGGGTTGTATTATTCAGATTATTATGGTTCAGATTATTATAAATTAATACTATTAATAGTTATTATAACTAAATAATTTGGTTAAATCATTTTAATTTGATTAAATCATCTATTGTGATAGACTTTTGTGGTTGAGGGTTGTATGGATAAAAAAAAGTTTTTATTTGCGTCTTATTATGGTGATTCTGTAGATATTGCAAGAAAAGTACATAGTAAAGGGCATGAAGTAAAATTCTGTGTAGATGATCCAGAAGAAAAAGAAACTGGAGAATTAGGATTGGGATTTTTTGAACATGTAGCTGATTGGAGAGAACATACTGATTGGGCTGATATTATTATATTTGATAATTGCGGATACGGTAAAGTTGCTGAAGAATTACGTTCAAGAGGAAAAAATGTCATCGGTGGCTCTATTTATACTGATAAATTAGAAGAAAATAGAGAATTTGGTCAAATGGAGCTAGAAAGATTTGGTATACCTGTAATTCCTAGCAAAGAGTTTAGAGATATTAATGAAGCGATAGAATATATCAAATCAAACCCTTCAAAATATGTTATGAAGCCAAGTGGAGATAAAACAATCCAACATATTGGATTATTGTTTGTTGGAGAGGAAGAAGACGGCAAAGATGTAATAAAATTATTAACTGAATATAAGAAAGCTTGGGGTCATAAAATTCCAGCGATACATTTGCAGAAAAAAGTTACCGGTATCGAAGTCGGTGTAGGTGCATTTTTTAACGGCAAAAATTTTGTTTATCCAGTAAACATAGGTTTTGAACATAAAAGAATGTTTCCTGGAGACGTAGGACCAATGGTTGGAGAAATGGGTAGTTCAATGTTTTGGAGTGAACCAAATAAGTTTTTCGATAAAACATTAAAGAATATGGAATCAAGACTTGCAGAATCGGGATATGTAGGATATTTTGATTTGAATTGTATTATTGATGAACACAATATTTATCCTCTAGAATTTACATCAAGATTCGGGTATCCTACTGTGAGCATACAACAGGAAGGTATAATTGATAGTATTGATGAATTCCTCTATGGTCTTGTAACAAAACAATTTACTGAGTTCAAGACTAAAAAGGGTTGTCAGATTGGTGTTTGTCTTTTCGTTCCACCTTATCCTTTTAATGACACGGAATTATTCACAGTCAAGTATAGAAACTCAGTAATATACTTTAGAGATATTAACGGTAAGACCCTAAATGGAAAATCCACTAATAACTCCGCTAACATCGCTCATAGTGCATCTACTAATAATACTCATAGTGCATCTAACAGTGCAAATAATCCTAATACAAATAATCCACTAGATTCTCTGGATTGGTTACACATTGTTGAAGTAAAAAAAATAGATGGTGATTGGTTAGTCAGCGGTACAGAAGGATGGGTGCTGATTGTTTGTGGAAGCGGTCTCACTATGGAAGACGCCCAGAAACAAGCATATCAGAGAGTAAGTCAGATAATGATACCAAACATGTATTACAGAATTGATATTGGCGGCAAGTGGTCTTATGAGATTGATAATCTAAATAAGTGGGGTTATTTAGAGACACACAGTTCGAAAAGATATACGGTTTGAAAAAATTAAGAAAGATTCTTTGAATATGATAGAAAAAGCAAAAACTAAAATAGCAATATTATTGCTAAACGATTTAATTGTTGAGGACTTTGATTCTATAGTAAACGCTTTAGAATTTAAGAAAAACGTACTTGTCATAGCAAATACAAAAATCAACACTAAGAAGTATGATGTGCAGTGTATGATAGATAGTCTAGATAACGTTGAAAGTTTGTTAAGAAAATTACAACTCTATAAATCCACACATAACATAGATTTTTGTGGCATAGTCGGCACTGATGAAGAATACGGATATGTTTTTTCGGAAAGCATCGCAAAAGAGTTCAAACTAGAATTTAATTCTAAAAAAACTTTAGATTTGGTATCAAACAAATATCTTCAAGTTTCTGCACTAAAAAAAGGCGGTGTCGATGTTCCAGATTTCCGATTGGTAGACACGTACACTGAATCCAAAGATTTCAAGTTGCCTTGTGTGATTAAACCTGTGAGAGGAATTTCTAGCATACATGTTTATAAGTGTGATACAGATAAAGATTTAAAAGATATTTTTGTAAAATTAGAAGAGTATAAATCAAAAGCAACGTTGTTGTCATTGACCCATTCATCGAATTCTGACGCAAAAGCTGTCGTTCAGAGATTAATAGACCCATCAACAAAAACACTGACAGAAATCGATACAAGTAAACATTTTGTTCTGGAAGAATTCATAGATGGCAACGAATATTCTTGCGATTTTTTAGTCGGAAAAGAAGTTGGAAAAGAATTAATTCTACTACGAGTTGTTAAAAAAATCGTGAGTAAAAAATATTTTCCATTTTTTGAAGGACTATGTTTATTTAATCCAGATAATTCTAATTCAGAATTTTCGTCTAATGCTCTTGTAGCAGTATGTAAAAAAATAGCTAAATCCTTGAATATACAAACCGGTCTTTGTATGGTGGATTTTAGATTTGATGCCAAAAAGAAGAAGATAGTTGTGATTGAGACTACAACAAGACCAGGTGTTGATGATTTTATGAGTTTGATGTACAAAAACTATGGCTATATCAGTATAAGTATTGCTTTAAGACAAATATTTGGAACTATTAATGTAAATTCATTACGAGAAATCCCTAGGAATAGTAGTATTATAATATATTTATTTATTCCAAGAAGTGGAATATTAAAAAAGTTCGATATTTCTAGACTGGAAAAATTAAGATTGAAAGGTGTTAGAGAAATAGTTAAATACGATGAAGTCGGCGATAAAGTAGACTATATGGGTCCCTTAAAAAATCCTCCCTTTGTCGGCCACGTCATTATAGACGATATTGATACTAAAGATATTGAAAAGATTATTTTGCAGATAAGATCTAGTGTTGATATTGAATTAAAATAGGACTATTTAGAGCCATTTTTTTAAGATAGATTTTTAAATTAGTTTATTTACATTTTGTTATGGAAAGCGATACAAACACAAAGGACAAGAGAAAATTCGTTATCAATAACGTTATCAATAATAGTATGATACAAGCTCAATCAAAAAAATTGTCTGAATTGAAGCCTTTTGTCGAATATGCCTCAAAAAATAAGAATGTGATTCTAGAAAGCGTAAAAAAATATGGTACTCCACAATATTTACTTGATGAAAAATTATTCCTAGAAAATTTGAATAATCTTAAATCTAATTTTAAAAAAACCATTCCTAAATCAAGATTATTCTATGCATTCAAAAGCAATGATTTGCCTTATATATTGACATTGCTAAAAAATAATGATGTTAATGCAGATGTATCCTGCATGTTTGAGATACAGTTGGCATTAAAACTTGGTTTCAAAAATATTATTTATACTGCGCCGTACAAGTCTGATGATGAAATACGATTAGCGATAAAGAATGATGTCGTACTAAATATCGATAACAATGATGAACTTCAAAAAATAATTTTAATATGTCAAAAAGATAATATTAACGCTAAAGTTTCTTTTCGAATAAGAAATGTGGGAAAATCATGGATTAAATTTGGTGTAGATATAGATTCATTTGTGGATATGGCAAAAAAAACAATGAAGAATCCTAGATTAACCTGGGTCGGAGTTCATTTCCATTCGAGCTGGAATGTTGATTCACAATTGTATGAAAGTAATCTTAAGATGGTTTCTCTTTGTTTAAAAAATAATTTTACCCATAAAGAACTTTCAGATTTGAAATTTATTGATATTGGAGGAGGGTTAATGCCTTTTGAAAGTATTAGTATTAATGAAGATTTTAAGATGCCTTCTAATATAAAAAAATTTGCTGAAAACATTGGAAAAGCTATAAAGAATTTAATAATCGATAAATTAGACATCGATCCTGAAATATGGTTAGAACCTGGTAGGATGATATGTTCTACGTCAACTATGATTTTATTGAAAATAGATTCAATTAAAAATAATGAGTTCATAACTGATGGTGGAATAAATATGCTCGGTGACAGTGTATTTGAAGAAGAATATTATCCTGTCATTAATATTTCCAAGCCCTCAACGAAATTAAATAATGGAAAAATAAATGGTCCATTATGTGATCCTTCAGATCATTGGGGAAATTGGTATTTTGGAGAAAAATTAACTAAAGGTGATATAGTTGCAGTCATGAATCAGGGAGCATACACTTTCTCCACAGCTTGGAGGTGGCAGAGGCCTATCTCAAAATATGTATCTTTTAATAATTCAAATTTGAAACTTGTAAAGTCTGAAGAGACTTTTGAAGAGCGCTATAGTGGGTGTAAATTTTGATGCAAGTATTGAATGCAATAGACAATGAAGATATTATAAAACAAATAATATCTGAAAAAGGTCATGATGCAGAACATAATTATTACAATTATATATACAATTGTGACACTGGTGAAGAACCGTTATTCTTTAAAACCGGTAATTGTGAAGGAATATTAACTTTTTATTATGCAAAAAATTCAACTTATAGAACATTCTCCTCAATACTGGCAGAAAAAAATGAACGTCTTAATTGTCTTATAAAATTTTTAGAATATGTTAAATCGAAAGGCGCAAAGAAGATAGAGGTCGAGACTGATGCTGAGTTTCGAAAAGAGATACAAGAACATTTTAAGAATAAAGACAATTACAAAGTAGGAAACGTGATTATAACTTTTACTTGGCCTGTATATAAAATGGATGAATGGACTGGCGATAAATTAGAAGGTAAGGAATGGAAAGATATCCGCTATTATTGGAATAAGTATTTTCGCGAGCATAAAGTTGAATTTACTGATGTAAGTAAGATAGATAAAAAAATATTAAAAGAACTCGTGTTGCAATGGAAAAAACAACGCACTGGTAAAAGAGTAACGTTCTATAGATGTTATCTTAATGCTGTCGAAAATAATTTTAAAGGTTTTAATACGCGAATAATGATTGTCGATGGAAAAGTCACTGCAATAACTGCAGGATTCAAAGTTCCAAACAAGAATTATTATTATTCATCGATAGGACTATATTCAAAAGATATAGATAGGACGAGTGAAATATCTAACCTTGATGATTTACGAGAGTTAAAAAAGCAAGGATATGATTATGTGGATTTTGGTGGTGGAGAAGAAGAATTATTACAATTTAAACTTAAATTTAAACCCTCATTTACTTACAAGACTTATGTGTTTTCTATTTCACCTATTAGACCTAAATAATTTTTTTATCACTAATTTTATTTAATTTTTTATCTATGAAAGAAATTTATAATTTCTTGTTGATTTAATGGCATTATGTGTCCTATACTTAACTGTTTATTTTGGTCATATAATAATGGAGAGAACGAATACGTCTCTTGGGATACACCGTAGTATTCTCTTGCATTATGCTTCACGCCTGAAACTATGATATGATTATTCTCTATGATTTGATTTAAGTGTTGTTCCCTTAATGTACAATCTTGTATATGTCCCTTTCTACATACATAATTTCTTCTCTGCCAAATATTATCTATGGTTCTATTATCCACTATATATATTTTAGAAACTTTCATTTCTTCAGCAAGAATTTTCTCTCTTTGTCGGATGCTTTTTCTTGAAAGTCTCTTCATAGAATCGACAAAGTTGTGAAATCCTACAATGTATATGACGGGTTTTTCGTTTTCAAACTTTTTGAATCCTTCTACTTGATATTGTTTTAAATGTGCTGTATAATGTGGTTCATCAAAGCACGTCTTTGCTTCAGCAAAAAATAGTGGATGTTCAAAATCTGGAGTAATATTGCCTTTATCGCCCACATAAACTAGTTCAGGATATAATCCTTGCAGTATAGCTTCGAATCTTTTTCCGATTAAAGTTTGTATAGTTGGCATAGAATATGGGAATCACTTTTACTTTTTAAAGTTATTTTATAGTAGCAAACAACTAGTTCTAATAGGATATTTTTGATTACAACACTTTTTCCATAATCATTGAACTCTCGTCTTCTGAAATTTGGTTGTATCCTAATCGCTCGTAGAGTCGAACTGCTTTATTATCTTTGAAGACTTTCAAACAAATTCTTTTTAATCCGTGAGCTAATGTTTCTTGTTCCACAAGTTTAATAATATATGTTCCAATACCTTTGTTTCTAATTTTTTCTGATAATTGTATGTCGTTAATATATCCGCAATCAGTTTTGAATTTAAAATCGATGTATCCCGTACTTGTGGTCTGTTCTGTGTTGGAGTTCTTATATTCTATTATCCTAATATTTTCTTTACGATGGGTTTTTTCAAAGGACTTTTCATTCCACTCGCCCCAATGTTTTTGAAATGATTCAAGCATATTTTCTTTGAGAAGATTAAAGATAAATGTGAAATCCCTATCTTCTGCAGATCTTAGAATAAACTTTTGATTGTTAATTACTATTTCTTGTTTTTTATCCATAAAACACTAAAACAATTCTATTATTAAAAAGTTTGTTAGAAATTATAATTATGTAATATATTAAAAATCAGCCCCCGGCGAGATATGTTTTCTTTTCCAGAAACAGGAGTCATATAAATAAGAATAGGAGATTAAATTTATAAACTAAAATAAGACTAAGTATTTATGAAGAGGCTCGTAATAAAAGTTTCCAATAAAACAAGGCACCCGCATAAACATCGAACTCATAAAATAACAGTACTTAATCATTCTAAAGATGTGGATAATCGTCTGCTAATTAGGTTTTTAGGATTAAACACCATCGCTTGCATGGATGTTGATTCTAAACTATTTTCATGTGAAAATGATATAAAATATTTTACTACGCTTTATGTAGGCATGTTGAGAAATAACATTATTAGATTATATGAAAAAAGCGAAGACCCTATTGAAGTAGGAGAGATACATAAAAGCAATTTAGAATTTTGTTTAGATTATGTTAAAAATATATACGACGATATTAAACCTAAACGTAGGAAAATCTTTTATAAAGCTGCTTTTCTATTATATCATCTCAATGTAAAACATCCTTTTGTCGATGGTAATAAAAGAACTTCTATAGTTACATGTAATTCTTTTCTAGAATATAACGGATATTCTTTAATGATGCCTTTTAGAAAATCACATGAATTTATTATTGAACTAGCAAAAGGCAATAGGACAGAGCAAGAATGCAGATTTTTTATTGTACACAATATTATGAAGATAAAATTACACCAATCAAGCAAGAGAGCTATAAAAAAAATACTTGAAGAAGCGAGTCACATCAAAAAAAATAAAAAAACTTAATCTGCTAATGAATCTAATAATTTTTTATTATCTTTAGAAGACATAAATCTATACAAATCACTCATTACTATATCATTCATTTCCCTTTCTTCTTTTGTCATTTTATTATGTATACATTCCGTATTTATAAATGTTATTAATTTTTCCTACTGAGTAGTAACGCTTCTAATATATCTAAAGTAAGTATAAAATAAAAAACAAAATATAAAAAATAACAATTATTACATTACTAATACCTATTTAAACGTTTATATTAACTATTAAATTAATAATCATCCGTTAAAAAGCAAAACATCAAATAGAGAGAAAATAATAAACACAGAAATATTACAAAGCCCCCAGCGAGAATTGCACTCGCGACCTGCTGCTTACGAAGCAGCCGCAATGGCTACTATGCTACGGGGGCATGATTATAGAATTAATTAATAGTTTATAAATTTGTTTCCTAATGCTTGTGGTTAATACGCTCATCATCGCGCTCACATAGATGTGAAAATAATTCCTCAATCGAGTCTAGATTAATAGATTCTATTGTATAAGGTTCGCTGGGCGATGATTTTGGTTTTAGAATTACAATCCTAGTTTTTCTCTTATTTCTTTATCAGAATGTCTTGACTGGCAATCTTTACAAATGGTGTGATGTTTTTTGCCTTTAGTATATACTGTACCTATGACTTTATTCATGAATGTCATTTCAATCTTTTGATTACATATTTCACATTTCATTGTCTTATAACTAGTTTTTTTCTTGCCTTCTTAATTCCCGTGTCAACTTCTTTTGTTTCTAATCCTTGTAGCATTTGATTCAATTGGTCGAATATTTTTTTTAAATCGCCTAAATCGGATTCTAATTCCCATGTGGTCTTATTTTCTTTCTTCTCGTTATTTATAGCGATATTCATTTTGTTTGCTAATTTTTCTATAAATGCAAGTGAGTCTTGGATATCTTCTTTTGTTTTGTATTTGCCTTTATTTATTCCTCTTCTAATCTCTTCCAAACTATCACGCTCATGTTTTTCGAGATCATAAGGCGTATATGCTCTGTCTCTTAATTGCGTTTCTGACACGCTTTTTAGATATTCGTCGCTTAATGGCATGTTTCCTATAGGCATAATGTTCATTAGTTGAACTAATTTTAATACTTTATTATTTATGCCTTCCCCCTTCTTTGGTTTTTTTCTTTAGTAATTCTTTCATCTTAGGCCACTCGTCTTCAGACAGTATATATCCTGGACAATTTTTTGAACCACATTTACATGGATGTTTTTCGAAGAAGTAAGGATCATCGTCATATATTTCAAATTCGTAATTGTATGTTATTTCTTCACCCTTCTTTATATCTCTTAGGCTTTTTATCCATATTCTTTTATTTATTATTTCTATCTCACAATTTGGACTACATGAATGGTTAATATATTTGGCGTCATTTTCAGGGACATTTCCATCTATATATACATCATCATCCAAAATGAATATATAAGTTCCGGCGTTGTTCTCAGGATCTTTAAGATGATTTTCAGTGCCTTTTTCATGTCTTTTTTCTCCTTCATCTGCACTGATTTTTTCTCCTACATATTCGACTATTTTAATTTTTTTTGGGATATGTATTTTTGCAAATACGCCATGTCTGTGTATTCCTGAGCTTTTTACTTCTATGTATCTATTGTTCATATTATCACTTCTTCTTTTATTTTTTCACAAAAAATAGAAATATTAAAAATGCTGATATGATTATCATTGTATAATATACTTTACGATTCCACGCATATATTTTTGATCCATCAAAGTTCCAGAAAGGAATCATATTGAATAATGCTAACCATGCATTTATCAGATATCCTGATTCAATTATTGTCGTTATTATTGTACTTGAAAAATTCATAAATAATAAGGGTAATAATGCGAGTGCGAGTACTATATTTGTTAAGGGTCCTGCCATACTAATTTTTCCATTTTGTTTGTAATCTATATTTCCGAATATCATTACAGCTCCAGGAGCTACGAATACTACTCCAAGAAAGCTCATTAATACTCCGAGGCCAAGCATCGTTAAATCTGCCCTGAACTCTGCCCAACATTTGTACCTTTGTGCAACAATTTTATGGGCGAGCTCATGTAATAAAAATGCAAGTCCTACTGTTACCGCGCTGATTATCATGAATACTAGAAAGTTTATGCTAAAAAATGATGCAAATGTTATTCCATTCTCTACAGTTCTTGCTATTGCGAATGCGAAACTTACGAATATCCATGCTGTAAACAAATCCTTAAACTCTTTATTTGATGTGTGGATTTGTATTCGTCCATTACGTGATTTGAAACTGTAATTTTTATGCATATTTTTGAGATAAACAAGTTATTTTTAAATGTGATGGATGACTAAGGGACTTTGATCCGCGATTCTGACGATATGTATTTGTGATTATATAGTAGTTACAATAGTAAACTTTTTAAATGTATCTGCAATATCACACTATATTATGTTATAAAGTATTATAAAACAGGCCTGACGTAGGCGTAGTATATTATGCATCTTGCATAACACGGGGGATTATTATGAAAAACACATATATTTTAATGATTATACAAGCGTTATTGACGTTATTACTATTCTTTTCAGAAGGATATGTAAAGTATACTACGATTGGTTTGTTCTTACTGATAGATTTTGTATTGTTTGTGAATCTATTAACAAAAAAATGGTCATTCGAAGAATTATTGACATTAGCTGCAATATTTTGTTCAGGATTATTTATGCTGTTTTACGTATTTATGAAGTCAACAATAACAACTATCTTCGGTATAGCTTTAATGTTATTATTTTTAGTAATAGCGATGCTTGATTTTATAGTACAGCCAATAAACTCTAAAGATGCACGTGATGCAAGTAAATTTGAAAAGTTATCATTACCACAAGCACCAATGCAATATTATGATGTAGAGTATGATAAAGAATATGATTCATACTGGGCGCAATCACATAAATATTCGCAAAAGAGACCTGAACCAGTCATGCATGTAACGCAGACAAAAAAACCATCTGAAGTTAAAAGTAAATTAACGGCTAGAGCAGTAGCTTACGAATTGGAAAGAGAAGCTCAGCAATTAAAGAGTGCTGAAAAGATGATTAAAGATTTGAAAATATATGACGCTGAGAAGGAGTTATTAAGAGAAGCAAAAGCTATGGAAGATGCTGAAAAGCGTATGAAAACAATGACTCAATCTGCTAATAATAAGAAAAAGGCCGAGAATAATCAGAAAAAAGCTCAAGTTGCAAAAGAATTGAAGAAAGAAGCTGCAGAAATAATGAAAGCTCAAAAACAGATTAATGAAATAAAGCAAATCAAGGAATTGCAAAAGGAAGCTGCATCATTAAATAAAGCAGAAAAACAAGTTAAAGAAATTCAGTTCTTAAATCAACAAGAAAAAATTGTTACACAGGCTAAAGCTATTGCTAAAGCACAAAAAGATATAGATACACTCAAGAATAAAAAACCAGCAAAACAAGAAATTGTAAAAGTAAAAACCGTAAAAGCTGAAGAAGAGTCATTCTACTTTGCAACAGAAAATGGCAACAAGTTCCACGAACCTGGATGCTTAGCAATAAAAAAAGTTCCAAAGAACAAATTAACATTGTTTACAAGTAAGAAAGAAGCAATGAAAAAAGGCTTACAACCATGTAATGTGTGTATACCTAAGTAAGTCTGTTCTTATTTTATTTATCTTATTTTATAAAAATACGAAAGGTGCGGTTTATGGAACGATGTGATAATATCGGGGATGGTGTTAAAGATTTTGACGGTGTTAGAATAATACCCAATTATAAAAATCCTACCGAAGTTATAGATATATTGTTTAAAAATATCCCGACAGTTCCTGCAATTCTTGGTGCTTCTTATTTTCATACAGGAAGAACAAGCCAGAGATTTCACATACCATTCAAATTTCCAGATAATATTTTTAAAACACCATACGAGATAGATCTTAGTAAAATTGATCCTGATGATTATAATTCTAAAGAAGGCGAGATTATTGTGAGCGGTTCAATGGCGCTTAGATTTATGAATGCATATAATATTTATGATCCCGCAAAATCCGTCGGGAAAGAAGCTCTTATTCTAACCGAAACAATTGAAGATGTTATTCATGAAAAAAACAAAATTATGATTTATGGCATTTCTGAACCAGCGCATTTGTATTCTTCAAAGTTTGCGTGGAAAGATAGAAGACCAATAATGACTGTGGATGATGCATCTGTAGAATCATTGTTTCGACATGCTGAAGTATTTCCAGCTCAGATTCATCGTTTGCCAATGCTTAATGTGCGAGATAAAGGTACTAACGTAAGAGATATAAAAAGAATGAATAAAAAAAGCACTACAGAAAGTGGTTTTGATATGGAAGACAAATTTGATGCGGGTTTGAAAGGCACCTCTCTAGATTTTACAGTTTATTTTAAATTCAACGAGGGTATAGATACAACGTTTGGCGGTAGCGAATATAATATTAGGTTGAATAATCAATCCCTGAACGAATTTATGTTTATGTTGAATGTAAATACACATGAAGAACTTATTGGTAAAGATATCCACGTCTATACTAATTATTCTCCAGGTCCTGAGAAATTAACAATATGTGGTGCAACTTCGTCAACCGAGTATCTTGCTAAGTCATTAAATTTTAGCAATTTTCATCAGAGGAAATGAGAATTATCTTTATTCGTAATCTACAATTTTCTTCTGAGTTTTTATCTGCCTCAATACTTCACTGTTCTGTATCATCGGGCTTAAATCATAATCGAATTGTTTTTTTGCAAAATTTATCGTGTACTCAATTAGTTCTTCTTTTGTATTAAATTCTAGAGGGTTATTGTTCATAGCTTTTTTTACTGCCTCTCTTACAACCCATACTCCAAGTGGCGCCCAGTAATCGTTTGTGACAAGTCTCAATGCTAAAATCGTTGATTGTCGCTTTAATATTTTCATTTGTTGTAATATGGAGAATCTTGCAGCGTAATATCCTCCGGCTGTTTCTTCAGCGTAATCTTTTCTACCATAATAATTTTCCCAATCATGCATTGCAGATGTTATTGACGGACTACTTGTCTGCATTTCGAATAGTTCATAACTCCACACTTCTGGTAGAAACATTATAAGATAGTTATTACCAAGATATCCTCCTGAATATAATCTGTATCCTGAACTGATTTGATAATCTTTGATTTCTTTTATAATATCTTTTCCTAATGTATCATCAACAGCTGTAATTGACCATCTTGTCGGCACAAGTTTTTTGTTTGTGTTTAATCCTAAATTTCCGACGCTGAATACTTTTGTTAAATAATATCCATCAAAGCCTTTCTTATGAAGTTCAGTCAATCCTTCTGTTGCTGTTAATTCATCATTGACTACTTTATCAACTTTTGAAGGTATGTGACTGTTCTCAGTTAATCTGGCTTTCTCTAATTTTATTGACGGCCCGAAAGGTGTTGTGTCTTGATTGAATGTGAGTTTAAATTGTGGTTTCTTCTCGAGCGTTATCTCAGTATCAACTGGCTTATCTGTTAATGATACTTCTTGGACTAAATCCATGAATCTATCATTAAATCCTTTGACACGAGTTTTAAAATTAGAATTGATAAGATTAGATCTTAAATTGATTATTTTATTGATATCATATTCATCATTAGACCAGAGAAGTGGGTTATCTATTGTTTCATCTTTTTTTGGTTCGTTAATGTTTAATAATCCTACATTTATATCTGGATAACCAAATTTTCCAACAAATACATTATAATTTTCTCCGTAGAATTCTTTTTTAGAATTTTCATTAAATGTCTTTTGGACTTGAATCTTCTGTCTAATTGCACAAAATCCTCTATTGCAGTATCCTCTTCCTTTACACTTGAAGCAGAGTTGGTTCATATTATAGATATAGAAGACGCATCTGGTTTAAATGGTTTATTAGTAGATGACCAGTGAGAACTATTCTATTGTTTCAATACGTTTCTAATCTCGATGTGAGCTCTGTTAACAAACATATCTATACTTTCTTTATTGTTTTGTGTTATTCTCTTGGTCCATCCTGGAGCGTAATTATCATTCCTAAAAGAAAATTTGTAGGCGACTTGATAACCTTGACCGACAGTAGAAAGACTTATATCAATAATTTTCGGATCGGTTCTTTCAGGATGGTCTGGATGAAAATATTCTTTTTTAAGTTTAGTATTATTATATTCGAATAATTGTTCTATTGCACTTTGAAGATCCCAATCCCAATCGTTATCATATGAATTTTTCTCGTTAGGAGTTTTCTCAAGTATTTCTATTACTCGATTTTGGCCCAGATAAATATGTTCTACGTCTTTCCATTCTTTTGTAGCAATATCTGGAGTTTTTACCAATGCATTGCAAAATCCTATAAATAGTGTACGCTCAAAATCTGGTCCTAGATTAGTGTATGAATCACAATTATTGCCACTGTATCCAAATATGGTTTTATCGATACCTACTTTTTCCCATCGTCCAACTTGTTTCTCGAATTCTTGTCCAGTCCATAACATCCAATCTAATACTCGTAGTTGAGTGCTTAGATTATAATCTCCGTCAATGAGCTTTTGGAAATTGATTTTTCTTCGCATCATTGATAAAACTTAAGTTTCCTTATAAATTTTCTTATTTTATCGTAGTAACTTTATTCTAGGTAATGGATTCATTAAGGGATTCATAATTTTTATAAACAGTCCGTTGTTCCATGTATTATGTTAACTAAGTCCGAATTGAAAGAATTAAGGAATGAATTATTATCTTCAAAGAAACCTTTAATATTTTTTGATGATGATCCTGATGGTGCTTCATCATTTGTATTATTCTATAGATTCTTAAGGGATTATGTTGACGATGCGAAAGGTATTATTGTTAAGAGTAGTCCTGAATTAAAAGATGAGATGTTTCTTTCAAAAATTCATGAGTATAATCCGGATAAAGTGTTTGTTTTAGATAAACCTATAATTAATCAAGATTTTATTGATGGAGTGCATAAACCTATAGTTTGGCTTGATCATCATCCATTAGTTGTAAGAACTAAAGTTAAATACTTTAATCCATTAAAACATAAATCTAAGCAATTCAATCCAGATAATCGCCCAACAACTTACTGGGCATATAAAACTTTAGGAAAAGATAGACCTCAAGATATGTGGATTGCTATGGTTGGATGTGTAAGTGATTGGTTTATACCTGAGTTTCATAAAGATTTTTCCAAAAAATATCCTGATTTGTTGCCTAAAGATTTGAAAATAAAAAATCCTGGAACTGTGATGTTTGAAACTCAGTTAGGATTGCTAATTAAGATTTTGTCTTTTGATTTAAGATATCCTACAAAGGAAGCCATGACTGTCGTAAAAATATTGACGAGAATTAACGATCCTTACGAAATACTTAATCAGACAACTCCTGCAGGAAAATATGTGTATAAACATTATGAGTCTTTAAATAAGATTTATGAGGAGATGAAATCCACAGTTAAGATTACTGAAGATAAATTAATTTTATTTGAATATGAGGATAAATATTCTTTGACTGGATATTTAGCTAATGAACTGATGTATTACAATCCGACTAAAGTAGTTCTTATCGCAAGATCCAAGGGTGAGAATTACATATGTTCTTTTAGATCTTCTGATTTAGAGGTTCGCGCTATTCTTGAAAAAGCATTAGTCGGTATTGACGGTTATGGTGGTGGTCACGCGCATGCATGTGGTGGCTCAATTAAGAAACACAATTGGGATAAATTCTTAGAGAATCTTAGACGAGAATTAGAAGATAAGTGATTAAAAAATATACTTGGCACTATCCGATTGATTGCTTAGGTTATTGTTGTTCCTTCTAAGTGACTACAAAAACGAAACATTTAAATATAAGTTAGTATATATACCACTATCAAGTAACAATCGTTGGGGCTTTAGTTAAATCTAAAGAAGTGATAACATGATACATACAAAACTAAATAGGATATATCGTCAAAAGATTGTCTCACATTTAACATTAAATGAGATTGAGAAATTAATCGAGACAGAAGGCATCGATTATTCAGGCGATTACGGATTAAAAGCATACAAAGATGTACGATTAGTATTCAGCTTGAATTGAGAGGATAAAATGAAAAGTTTGGAGAAAGCATTATTGGCTATCGTTACGACTTTAACATTTGCTAGTTGTGAAACACATAAAGCACCTATACAATCGGATATAAATAATGACGGTATAGCAGATACTGTTATCACAGATACTCTAAATAATAAAAAATATGTTAAACTTAGTGGTCCAAACGGGACTTATGAAACTTGTAAAGTTTATGAAATGTTACCAGGGATAAACTGGATATATTCCAAAAATGATAAGGGATATTATGATCTTGATACAAAAAAATTCAAGCCTGCAGAAGATCCTGAAACTCAAAAACCTATTCCATTATATTAAATAATTCACAATCAAACACCTCACCTTTGCACGAAGAGCAGCCAAACACCTCACCCGAGACTTTCTAAGTTCTTCGTGCTTTATATTTCAAACAATAAAATCAAAAAATTCGAAAAGAAAATCACAACATCACATTATAAATTGCGCAAAGAACCTTAAATCACCTCACCCACACAAATTGATTTTTTCTGTTCTTTGTGCATTTTATATACTTAAAATGAAAGATAATATATTCTACTTGGATTGGAACACTCAGAAGTTATTTGGATCAGAAAATTGTAAGAGTGATATGGTTATTGATTCTATTATTAGAGGCATAGAAGCAGGTGATAATTTTCCTCCTGTATCGGTCTATGCAGATCCGAAGGTTCCTAATATGTTTTATATTTCAAATGCAAGCCGAGATTCTAGAAGACCTACTGATGGCGGGCATTATAGAGCATTAGGTCATTATATTGCTGATACACCATTGAAGTGTAGATTGCTTAAGAGTAAATTACCGAAGTCGAGAGATGATTGTATCGAGATTCCGAATATTATTATTGTAGACAATTTTAATGAATATCTCTGGCGTGTAAATCGATTTCCAAACTATAGATAATTACCCATTCTTAATACTGGCATAATCTTCTAGAACTATTCTATCAACACTTTCTAAATCTGTAACTTTATATAATTTTCCTTGGCCAAGTTCAGTAATTTTTCTTGCAAGTTCCATTCCTTTAGTGTCAAGATTTATTCCTACTAATGATATTGTTATTTTTTCTGACCTTGCTTTACTAACTGCTTGCAATGTTTCGTTTTCAGGTATAACTCCTTTCGTCGGTAATGCATCAGTTAATAATATCAAATGTTTTGTATCATGTTTTGGAAATAATTCTACAGCTTTAGTTATACTTTTAGAAATGTCTGTTTCCATTGACGCTTTTATTTCTGATAATCTTCGAAGTAATACCATAAAATCAAGAGTGGGAGGAATATAATCTTTTATATCTGAACCAAATACTATTAATCCGACACGATTTTTTTCTTGTATTGCTTTAAACGCAAGTGCAATTCCTGCTTTTTTTGCAATCTTTAATTTTTCACCTTTCATACTTCCAGATGCATCTATTCCATAAATTATAGAAATTTTACCTTCGCTCTTGCGATCATATGCGATAAAATCTGCATTAGTTATTTCTGAATGTCCTCTTCTAAGAGATTGTTTAATAGTTTGTTTTATAGATAAATCTCTGTATCTATCGTTTTTGAAAGTCTTGTAATCTTCTTTATCACCATGTATGGTTTTCTTTTTACTTTGACGTTCTCCAAAGCCTTTTGGTATTAAATGATCAAGTTCCTCGACGTAAAGGACGAGCGCGCTTAAGGTTAATCCTTTGTCTGTTATTGTTCCTTCTTTGCTTATTAGTCCTTCGTCTTTTAATCCATCAATCTTTTCGTTTATTTTTTTCTGTAATTCTCGTCGGAATTCAGGAATGTTAATATTTTTTTCAATATAATTTGGACTATATCCTGTAAGTTCTCTAATTATTGTTTCACCATAAAGTTTTTTTGCGAGTTTGTAATCTTTAATTAAATTTTGAAATATCATATCAGGAGTTAAACTTCCTATTCCTTGTGTTACACTTTCAGAAATTAATCTTCCATCACTAATAGTTTCTTTATCATCTTCTAGAATTGAATGCATCAATTTTTCTTCATCAGTCTGATTTTTTAATTTACCTTTGTGTTCTTCAGTCTCATCAAGCTTTGGGATTATCCTTTCAACATCCTCATCATCTTGCGTCGTCTCTAGGCTAGGTATAACCACTCTTTTTGCCTTTAAATTTTTGGAATTCTTCTTCCAAATATTTTTCAGGCGTTTCCAAATACTTAATTGATGGTTTTAATTTTATACGATGTGTTAATACTGATAGCATTACCTCTTTTACATGTTCGCTCGTGACTATCTTATCTTTAGAAAGATATGCTATTGCTTGTGCCCTTTCATATATTCCAAGACTTGCTCTAACGGATGGTTTCTTCTCGACGTTAGCATCTTCACGCAACGTTCTTATGAAATGTATTGTACTATCAAGCAATTCTTCTGGGAAACTGACGTCTGCAATAGTCTTCCCTTTTAATAATACAATCTTTTTTTCAATAGCAAGTGTTTCAGGATATGCCATATATATCATGTCGAATCTATCAAGGAATACATCACTTAATGGTTCAGTACTAGTATCTTCTGGATTCATTGTTCCTATGAATACAAATTCTGCTGGAAAATCTATATTATAACTTCCTATAGTTACTCTTTTCTCCTCTAAAACTTGAAGAAGTGCGTTCTGTAATTTCTCACTACATCTATTTATCTCATCAAAAAATAATATTCCGTTATTCGCTCTGAATATTTTTCCCGGTGTAAATGCTTCAATACTGAGTGGTCCAAACTTCATTGCTTTCATTGGATCTATATCTCCTAGTAAATCTTCAGCAGTCAAATCTGGTGATCCTTGAATTCTAACAAATCTATGTTCTCCAGTAACTTGTTTGGTTTTTATTTTTCCAGAATTACTTTGACATTCAGGGCATATCGCTCTCTCTGGTGTGCAATTAAATCCGCAATCATTGACTTTTATGTCTGGAAGTATTCTTGCAACATTTTTTGCAAGTGTTGTCTTACCAATTCCTGGATTTCCAACTAATATTATATGTCTATCCATGAGCAACGCGGATTTCAAATCTTTCTTTGCTCGTTCCTGTCCAAGAATATCTGTAAATTGTTCATCAACTATTCTTTTACGTGCATCATCATTAATTAATATATTATTTGTATTATTTCGATTTTTATTTTCATGCTCATTAGTCATATTACCACCTGGGCTCGTTAACTCTCTTATAATTTATAAAGGTTTGTTAAAGGTGGGCTTCATCCTAAATGTCGCTTTTACAGTCATAAGTGAGCAACTCTGAATATAAAGATTCGGAAAAAGGATAATTCCAAAAGGAATTTTTCAATAGAAGGCATGGGTGATGTTGCGAAAGACTGTAAAAGAAAAAGACTTAGGATGAAGTCTTAAAAGTAGAGGATGAAATCTATGTCTGTGTTATTGTGTCTAGAACACTAACGTCAAAAAGTATATCACAAACGATCCAACTATTGGTACAAAGAAGTTATCATCAAATGTTTCTCGATATATCTTCCAATCTAATGATTCTATAGTCATAGAAATAGTAGCGCCTATTATTGCAAATATCCAATTCACAAAAAATGCTGCAGCAATGCCACCTACAATTATCCCCGCTAATGTTCCTTCTATTATTCTAGCGTCATTTAGAGGATGTTTTGTTCCATTTGGATAATGTTTTCCGACGATTGCTGACAAACTGTCGCCAAAAGCCCATATTAATATTCCTGCTATTACAATATTTTTTTCAAACATCAACATTAAGAATAATACTGCTAAAAATAGATATATTACTCCTTTTCCAGGAAATTTTTTACGCAAATGTTTACGTTCGAATTTATTAAGAAAATAATTTATTATTGGTACGTCGTAAAGTGTATAAATTACTGAAAGTATTATGCCAAATCCTACTATTATTAAAACCATCCATGCTACTAGTATTTCGTAATATATTGCTGTTGCAAGCACAATACCGCCTAGGATATGAAAAATTTTTCTTCTTATCTCGTGCCAATCAATATTTCCATTCATATTTTTCACCTATTTTCATACAAATCCATCCAATACCGTATCCGAGGAAGGCTCCCCATATCACGTCGCTAAAGTAATGTACTTGTAAATATATCCTGCTGAATCCTACTAATATTGCGACAATCCATAATGTGGTTTTCATTTTTGGAAAATTTTTACTTATTATTGGGATTATAGAGAAGAACATCATAGCGTGGCCCGAAGGAAAAGAACTCATTTCTGTTATTATGGAAGTTTGGAGATGCATAGTAACAAATGGTCTTGGTCTATTGATTATTGTCTTAAGTATTACTTCCATAATTGCTGATGTTGCTAATGTAAGCCAAAATGCTGTTATCGGTCGACGATATATTATAAGTGCTGCGGTCAGGATTAATGCTATTAAAATGAAGATGTATATTTCTCCAAGTAAAGTGATAGTATAGAAAAATTTTAACAGTAACGGTTGTTGTATCGCAATTATAATATTTACGAACAATTTGTCGAATAAGAAGCTGAAGCCTAGAATTAGTAATAGGATTATTTTATGAATAAGTTTCTCTATCTTTTTTGGATTTTTTTCTTTCGTATTTATATTTCTCTTTTTTTTAGTCATTGTTTATGTATCTCTATTATTGTTTATTTTTATATTATTCTATTAAGTTGATACTTTTATCTTACAAATAATCCTTTGATTCTTCGACTGATAAAATCTTTTTTAGCTAAATCGTCAATGAATGATTTTGGATCAAGAAATTTTCTTGGCACCATCGCATATACTCTATTATTTTTAAATATTATTTCATGACCAAGGCTGACGTGTTTATCGACGAATTTTTTATAATCTGTTGTTGTTTTTGTCGGTGGTCCTTCTTGAGTTATTTCTTTTGTTATCTTTTTATCGACAAATAAATATGCTTCCGCACGTCTGTCGCTGAATACAAAATTCCAATCGCTTTTTATTACTCTAAAATCGTTTAATGATAGTTGTTCAATAATAGTTTCGTAGGTTTTTAGAACTTTTGTTCCTACAACGTCTTTACTCCCGTCTAACGTATCTATATCTATTCGGACTATATTAATATCTTTTTCTTTTAATTTCATTTCTTTCAAAGAATTTTTTATTTCTGTTTCGATATCGAAATTTTTGATAATAAAGAATTTTTTATCAGGTTTAGATAAAAAGCTTTTTGCAGCATCTATAAACATCAATAATCTTTCTTTATTTAATGCTGCAGCACTATTTCTCTCTTTTTGTATAGGATCGATTATAATTAATGGCGTGATTTTACTCTTATTCAATTGTGTTAGCGGATTAGCAAGATTTTTTTCAGTATCTATTATTATAGGTTTATTTAGACTATCTTTGTCATACTGGCTGAATGCGTTCAATAGATTTACAAATGATTCATAATGAATTATTAGTATGTCGAGTATATGTCCGCTAAATCCATTTATGTAACTTTCTGCACCATATACTTTATTAGCCTTACAAAACTGCTTTGCGAGTCTTATATCATCGACTAATCTCGGATTTTTAGAGGTATATTTTTTTACCCATGTGACATGTTCAGGGCTTAAATCAGTTATATTTTGTGCATCCTGATAGTTTTGTGCATGAATTAATATTACAGGTATTATTTCAAATATTACTACTTTTTTTTCTTTAAGTAAATGAAATTGAAAATAGTCACGACTTCCGTGTATTCTCTCGAGGCTGACTTTTAATTTATCACACAATTCTTTTAGAATTTTCTCGAGAATAGTTGAGATATCTTGATTTTTATAGGAGGGGATGAATCTTACGAACAAATCGATATCATAATCGTTTTTTAGAAAAGTTTCTTTAGCTATACTTCCGCCTTTCACACATTCTGCTGGAATCTTATATTTTTTCAATAATTCATTGATTTTTTTAACTATTACATCTGCATCATTAATTACTTTGATGTCTGGTCTTATGGTTTTTTTGACGTCATCAAGTATTTTGTTAATTTTTAGATTCTTCTTATTCATGTTATTCTTCATATTCATTATACTGGTTTTATATTCGCTTGTTTTAAAATTTTCCGAACTTTTGATGTGTTATATGTGTTATTGATATATATTTAGTAATATAAGGTGTGTTTAACCATCCATATAGTATTTTAACGTAAACTTAATAAATATGTATGTAGGGTTATATTCAATAAGAGGTGATTGATGTTACTTGAACAGTTTATACTTATCGGTATAATCGTTCTTATCGGGGTCATAGTTTTATCGTTGAGACGTAAAGCCGATGGTAGTAGAACTGGCTATAAACTAATTTTATTGCTCATCGGTATTTTGCTTGGTATTTCAACCGTTGGAAATTCGCCTCTGTTTGGATTTGATAAATATTTTCTCAAAAGTTTTTGTGTATTCTTGTTGATTATACTCTTATTTGAATTAAGCGTCAGGTTAAATTCGGACAATATTAAATTATCTTATAGTGGCGTAGCTATGTTTTTTGTCATCTTAATATTAAACATTTTGGTGCTAGGTATATCTGCTACATTGTTATTAAACATACCTTTTATGCATGCGGTAATATTTGCAATTATTTTATCATCTATTGAGTATTTCCTTGTGGATCAATTGAAAGGAGAAGGAGATTTTGCAAATCCATTAATAATATTTTTTGCATTTAGTATATTTGTATTCTATGGTCTAGAAGGAGATATTTTTAGTAATGTTACATATTTTCTTAAGTATATACTTATAGGTCTTGGAACAGGTGTACTTGCAGGAATAATTGTATTTAGATTCTTGAAAAATAGGGAAATGACTAAAGCAAGCGAATTAGGTCTAATAGCTGTTGCCGTAGCAACATATATTATTACTGAACAATTATCAGGTTCTGGCCTATTTTCGGCAATGATACTTGGAACATTTTATGGAAATAGTTATGTAAGAAGGACAAACAACATAAAAGGCTTCTCGCCGATGATTTTCAAGACTTTAGAAATGTTAATATATTTATTGATTGGCTTTATTGTAGTCTTAGATTTTAAGAACGGTATATGGCTTAAAGCGCTTGCATTATTTGGAATATATTTATTGTTAAGATTGATAGTAATACACTTCTATTACAAACATTATTCCTTTGGAAATAAATTATTGTTGACGTTTGCACCAAAAGGAATGATACTTGGCGTGACAATACTAGTCTTAGGTGTTTATGGAACAATCGAGAATGTTTTATTGAACGTAATGTTATTAGTATTGTTATATAGTTTGTTGACTGGAATATTTGTTGAGTATATTGAACAGCAAAAAGCGTTGAGACTTGATAACACATTGAAGGTATTGACAACAGTAAGGTTTGGACGTAAAAGCAATGTTTTTCGTAAGAATAAACGCATTATCAAACGTTAAAGACTAACTATGATTTTAAGAACTATATATATTATTTATATATTCGACAGTGTATTCAAACAGTATTTAAATACCTTTATAAATTGTCCTTGATTCTTCGTCTATATGCTTAGAGTTGTACTTGATACAAATTTTGTATTAATACCTATACAGTTCAAAGTGGATGTATTTACAGAAATTAAAAGACTGATTAATGAGCCTTACGAACTTTGTATTTATCAAGGATCTATTGACGAGCTATCAGATTTAGCTAAGGGCAACAGTAAGTCTGCTCTTATCGCAAAGACTGCTCTTAAGCTTATAAAACAAAAAAACTTAAAAAGCCTTCCAAATTCCATTAATGAAAAGTATGCCGATAATTTAATTTTAGAGGGTGTTACTAGCGAGGATATAGTCTGTACGCAAGATCAAGCCTTGAAGCGCCTGCTTCGAAGTAGGCACAAAGGTATACGCCTAATTGCTTTAAAATCAAAAAAATATCTCGGTTTCGAGTGAGGAATAAAAATGTATTACAAAACCAGAGTCAAAGACTTCGTAAGATTACCACCTGTATCTTTCGGTGATGATATAGAGTTATCATTGACGCAAGAGATAAAGAAAAAATATAGTGGTTTCATAAGTCAAGAATTGGGCTTTGTTATAGATGTAACAGGTGTGGATGAAGTCGGTCAAGGTATAATATTACCAGGCGATGGTTCAGCACATTATAATGTAGAATTTACGTTATTAACATTCAAACCAGAGATGCAAGAGATAGTACTTGGAAAAATAACTAATGTTGCAGATTTTGGAGCATTCATAAATATAGGTCCAATTGAAGGAATGATACATATAAGTCAGACAATGAATGATTTCGTAAGCTTTGGTAAGGACGGAGTATTATCCGGAAAGAATAGTAAACACTCATTAAAAGCAGGAGATATATGTAAAGCAAAAATAATTGCTGTATCCTATAAAGATTTAACAAATCCTAAAATCGGATTGACAATGAGACAAGATGGTTTAGGAAAAGAAGATTGGGTAAGCACTCCAGAACCAGTTAAGGAAGCTAAAGAAGAAAAGAAAGCAAAATAAGTTGTTACGTTCAAAGAAATATTAAATTAACTAATTAAAATTGAGGAAAAAAATGAAAAAAAAGGTATGCAAGAAATGCAAGATATTTGTTGAAGGTGAGAATTGCCCAATATGTAAGAGAAATACTTTCAGTACAAATTGGCAAGGCAGAATATATTTTATGGACGTAGCAAATTCTACTATAGCTAAAAAGATAAATGTAGATTTGAAAGGCGAATACGCTATAAAGGTAAAGTAGATTATCTGAATAATTAAATAATGTTATATTAATATAATAATTTGTATACATGAGGTAAATAAAATGGATATTGAGGTTTTGAAGAAAAGTCAGGAACCATTGATGCATCGAACATACTTCGAAGCAAAAGTTGTATTTAGTGGTAAAACACCATCAAGAATTGAAATGATTAAAGATTTATGTCATAAATTGTCATCTAAAGAGAATATGACTACAATCAGAAAAATAATTACTGATTATGGTTCTGAAAGAGCATTGATGCATGGTTATATTTATGATAATGAAAAGACAATGCAAACGCTCGAAAGGCAATTCGTAAAATTAAGACATTTATCAAAAGCAGACCAAAAGGCAGAGAAAGAAAAAGTAAAAACCGCAAAACAAGCAGTTGCAGCAGCAGCTAAAAGTGCAAAATCAAAGAAAAAATAAATAATATTTAAAGGTGAATTATTATGGCAGCAAAACCAGCAGCAAAATCAGGAAAAGGCGCAGAGAAGAAAGGCGGACCAGTAGATAGAGGCAAACAGTACAACATGTACAAGATTTATGAAGTAACAGGCAACTCTGTTAAGAAAAAGAATAAAACTTGCCCAAAGTGTTCAGTATTCATGGCAAACCACAAAAATAGATGGACATGTGGAAAGTGCGGGTATATGGAGAAGAAGTAGGTCTTTCTTATTTATTTTTTAATATTTTTATAATTGTATTCTTTACGTTTTAACATTTTTTCCCATAAACTATATAATTCTATATAAATTTCCTTTAGTATGAAATTGTATAAGACAGATTCTGTGGATTATTATGTGTCTGATGATGTTGTGAGCACTTCTTTTGAGAAGCAAGATTTAGAAGAAGAAATTGCGCGAATTATAAGATTATATTCTGGAAGAGTTGGTGATTTTTTTGAATTGTACAGCAAAAAATTTGAATTGCCACGTTCTATTATACTTCATGCACATGGTAAAGCGATAAATAATGAATGGTATTTTGGAAATGAAGAATATCCTGTTGGAGATACTGATAAACCAAGACCTGTTCAAGATTGGATAAATGAAAATGATGGTCTTTATGCTGTAATGTTTATACTTTGTTGTAATCCCGAAAATTTAGAGATATACTCAGAAAAATCAGTTATTATACATCCAAATAGAATTGTAAATGAGAAAAACATTATTCAAAAGTATCCTTTAAAGATTTTTGTTCCAAGCCATGGATATATTGGTCCTAGATCAAATGCATTTAAGGAATTACATGAGTTTCTGAAAGACTAAATTTTATTACTATTTCTATAAGTATGTTTTTAGATTAAGCTTACTTTACAAATATCTTTCTCAACTTAGAATCATTCTTTATCATTTGCTTAGCTTTCAATAAAATTGTCAAGTCTCTTTGTTTTAGACATTTTCCATGATAATCTGTGGTATTATCTTGTTTCATTTTAGAAATAGCATCATCCAGCGACATCCATAACACCTTGAATCCATCAGCACGTTCTTTTTTTGTAAATGATGTTTGTCCTTTCGAAAGTACTTTACCTATATATGCATAAGATATTTGTTTCAAACCCCATTCTGACCTATATTCAGATACTTTACCGATTTCACATATGACTCTAATCTTGCATCCAGCTTCTTCTTTTGCTTCTCTTGTTAAAGCTTCAGTTTTATTTTCTCCTTTGTCAATTCCTCCACCAGGAATCTTGTGATATTTGTATTTAGACACATACATTAACGCAACCAGATTGTTTTCATCAAAAAGAACTACTCTACAGGCTTCTCTAAATTTCTTGATATTCTCGGTCTTGAATTTGTTATCAGTGATGTTTTTTAGAAGTTTCATATCGGCAGATGATTGGAAGAATTATATAAACGTTACGATTGCTATATTGATTATTTATAATTTTAATTATGGCTTTGCCTAGAAATTAAAAATTTTGCCTTCACTTTGATCGTTGGGGGTGATGAGTGAAGGCAAAGAATTACATCCATAACGGATCGTGAAAACTGTTGAATATGAACTGATTCTTTGCAATATTAACCACGGAAATATTATAAAAATAAATAAAAAAATAAAGTAAGATTTTATCTTACAATTTCTATGCCGAGCTCGTCTGACATTCTTTGTCTATTAGCTTTAGCTTGTTTTGGTGAAGTCTTTCCAAGTATCCATGGGCTCTTTACACCAGTAATGATTGTCATTACAGTTAATTTGCCTTTCATACTTTCAGAGACTCTTGCTCCCCATATTACATTTGCGTCTTCATCCATTGCTTCGGTTACTAATTCACCGACTCTGCTAATTTCATCTAATGTCATGTCGTTTCCGCCGCTAATGTGTATTATTGCTCCAGTTGCACCATCGTAGCTGATATCTAATAATGGGTTGCTTAATGCTCCCTTTACTGCTTCTTCTACTCTGTTGTTTGTATCTGATGCGCCTACACCAATTGCTGCGACTCCGCCATCTGTCATTATTGCTTTGACATCTGCGTAATCCAAGTTTACAAGTGATGGTATTGCAATTGTTTCTACAATTCCTTTAATCATTGTTGCTACTAACTCATTTGCTACTGCGAATGCTTGTTGTACAGGCAAGTTACCAGCGATTTGTACTAATCTATTGTTATCAATTACAATTACTGTATCTGATACTTGTCTTAATTGTTGCAATCCAAACTCTGCCTTGTCTACTCTTGCTCTTTCAATCTTGAATGGCATTGTAACTGTTCCAATAACAATTGCACCCTGATCTTTTGCAGTCTGTGCAACTACTGGTGCTCCGCCTGTTCCAGTTCCGCCACCCATTCCAGCACATACAAATACCATGTCAGCGCCTTTTAGTGCTTCTTTGATTTCTTGTATACTCTCTTGTGCTGCCTCAGTACCTCTCTCCGGGAATCCTCCACATCCTAATCCTCTAGTAACATCCTTTCCAAGTAAGAATTTTCTATCAGCTTCCATTAAATTCAGGTGTTGCTGATCAGTATTACATGCGATTATTTCTGCACCTTTAATACCTTTCTTGTAAAGCCAGTTAACCATGTTGTTACCTGCTCCACCGACACCAATCACTTTTATATTGGCTTGTCCTACCTCTACACCTTCAAATCCTTTTGCGTTTGTTTTCACGAAGTCCATTTTTTAGTCCCCCAGGTTAAGCTCCTGTTCTTTTTTTCATTGTGTTATCATCTTGCAAACTATATCTTGCAAAATATAGCTTTGACTATAAATATGTTTATATATTACTTTGACTACCTACTCTCTAGAACAACTTTTTTATCTCGCCAAAGATAAATTATGTGTACCGTGCTTTTCGCCAAAAAAGTTCGATACCAGTTACGTTTTTTGTATATCAGTGGTTAAAGTTTTCGCCAAAAAACTTTAATTAGTTCTTTTATTAACTAAACTAATATATAAAGACTTCTGTATGATAATATATATATTATTTAATATTTCTTTTAATCTACATTTTACAAAATATATTTCAGAATATTTTTTGTGCTTATTTGTATACTTTTTGTTTCAGAATTCAGTTTTTTCAAATAATATTTCTTTCTTACCTGGATATAAATTCATTGCAGCCATCTGTTGATATTGTGCATCATTAAGCACGAGATGAGTTATTGTAAAATTATATTTTTCTTTTATTTTAACAATTATTTCTCTAATTAAACTATTATCAATGCTTTCTCCTATTATTAATAAGTTTGCTTTATCTTTTTCTTCTCGTCCTGAACTGATGATTGTTCGAACTCCCGATATGCTGTTTACCAGTTCAACAAATTCATCTAGTATCGTTTTCTTTTCTTCGAATATTGTTTCTAAGTATTTTGTTTTTTCATTTTCGGAAAGTTTGTATATTTTTAGATGTTTAATTTTAGTTCTTTCTATTATGTTTAATTCAGTTAATTTATTTAGTATTCTATGTGTTGATGCTAATGGGACCTTTGTCTGTTTACTAACTTCTTTTAGGTAGAATTGTTGATCCTTTTTCTTTAGAAAGAGTCTTAAGATTAGTAGTATTTTCTTATCAAACAGGCTTTCCAATATTTTCTGAGACTCCATAATTTGATTTAATTAGGCGGTTATATAAAGCTTTCCATTTTAGGAAACTGTTTCCATTATTAGTCTTTAATTTTTTATTATGAAGGTAAATATTGAACTATTCTATCTATTATACATCACTATTAGAAATGTTTTCTTTCACATTGCAACTATAGTAAAGTAATTTACCTTACGTGCTTAATTTCTCTATATTCAAGATCCATATCCTTTGTTCTTTCTATATCTCTTTCTTTTAATGTGGTCTTTCTTAGTATGGTTCCTGTTTTCAAATCAATTTTTCTTAATAATGTTTCTTCTATTCGTAAAATATCTCCTTCTTCTTTCAAGATGTCACTAAGAATTTTTATATTTGTATTATTGCTTAAGATTAATTCATCAGTTTGTTTAATGAAATCAATCTGTGACTGCCATATGGGTTCAATCGCTTTAAGTAATCTTAATAGTTCATTTAAGTCTGTTATACTTTCAGTTTCTAGGTTTCCAAGTTCTGTGGATTCTTCATTTTTAACTAATTCTTTAAGCGATTCAACGCCTTTTAGTACATATTTTTGTTCTTTGTTGTTTGCTAACTCGTCCTCATCAAACATTCCTTCAAGTTTCTCAATTTCTTTACGTACATTTTGAAATGATTCTTTGTTTGGTTTCTTCAAAAATTCATGATAATTTTTAAGTTTAACATCATGATTACTCAATATGTGTTGAAATGCTTCTATTACTGTATCAAGGTCTTTATCAAACCCTTTAAGTTTATCGATGCGCTCAACGTAATACTTGCCGGCATCTTTCTTTTTCTTAAGACCAAAGAATCCTTGATATATATGCTCTTGTATTCTCATGTTATTACAAAATGTAGAACTTACATAAATATTTTACTACTTGTGCTTCTTTATGGAGTTATTATCAATCTTTCTAATTTTTATTTTGTGATATATGTTCTGTACTATCTTTATTTAACTGTATTGTATCGTAGATTTGTGTGGTCACGCCTAATTTATCATACATAATCTCATTATTGGCTATGGCCTCACAAACTATGCTTGAATGTCTTTGAAATAACTCATTTGGGTTTCTGAGTATAGCTGATAGTGTTATGTTACCCTGAATTGTATTAAGACCTAAGATATTTGAGAAATATATATTGTTGTCACATATATCGTGAAGATAAGGTACATGTTTTTCACAGTTTGTTTTTGATTTTAATGGTTCAAGTGTTATCTCTATAGTTCCTTTAGTGTTATGTGTTATTTGGTTATAATCATTAATTGCACATTTTAATGATTCTTCATCACTATATGACCAGAATTCATACATTTCTGTAATGCTACAGTCATATCCTCTTTGATATGCTATAATTATATCATAAAGTTGTCTTGGTTGCAACCGTATTATTTCTGAAGATTCATCATTCATAACACTTTGTATTGGAAATGGCTATATAAATTTTATTTATGTCGTGTCATCTCTGTGTTAATTATTTGATATAGCCACCCTTTTGTAGATTCCAGAGTTTTTTATATGCTCCCTGTTTTTTAATAAGTTGGTTGTGAGTTCCTGATTGAACTATCTTACCTTTTTTTAGAACTATAATCTTATTAGCCATCATTATCGTACTTAATCTATGTGCGATTATTATTGTTGTTCTTCCTTTCATTAATTTTTCTAATGCAACCTGTATATCATGCTCAGTTTGTGAATCTAAACTTGAAGTGGCTTCATCTAGCACCAAAATTTTTTTATTAGCAAGAATTGCTCTAGCTATACTTACTCTCTGTTTTTCTCCACCAGAAAGTTTTACCCCACGTTCTCCTACAACAGTTTCTTCTTTTTTAGGGAATTCTTGTATTATTTTATCTAATTGCGCAAACTTTATTGCATTTAATACTTCTTCGCGCGAGGCGTCTGGTTTACTAAATGCAATATTATTATATATTGTATCATCAAATAATACACATTCTTGAGGTACTATACTCATCTCTTCTCTTAACGGTTCCTGCTGCACATCTCTTATGTCTTTACCATCAACCCTTATTGCGCCAGAATCTATATCATATAATCGATATAATAATTTGATTAGCGTACTTTTACCGCTTCCAGAATGTCCAACCAATGCTATTTTATTATTTTTTGGTATATTTAAAGTGAAATTTTCGAAAATTTTTCTTTGACCATACTTAAATGTTATATCCTCAAAATCTATTGTTCCATCTTTGATTTTTAGAATCGGAGCATTTATTTTATCTTTTACTTCTTGTTCAATTTTATTATATTCAAACAATGACTGGAAATCTACCATGATTCTGAAATATTCTCTCATTCCAAATACAAAACTAAATAGCGGGCCTAGTAATGTTCCATAAACTGTGTATATAAATACTATTGTTCCTAAGCTTATTTCATTATTTAAAAATTTTGTAAGCGGAACATACATTAATAGAAATGTTCCTACTCCTAGTATTAATGATTGTCCGGAATCAAGCCATGTGAAATAATTCCAATTCTTTTTGGTCCAGTAGCTTGTTTCTTCGGCTATTTTTTGGAATTTGGCTTTGATATAATTTTCTTTACCAAAATGTTTTATTGAATCAATATTAGTAAACGTGTCAGCGATTCTTCCTTTCTCGTAATCTTCAGTATCGTTAGCTTTCATACTTGACGGTCTTTGTATCTTCTGTATAATATAACTATAGGCAACAAACACTAATACAGTTACGAATACTATGACGCCTGTTATAGGATCAAATATTAATAATGAAGCTGATACTATTATTAATTGAAATAATAATGGCGCAATATTAAACACAAGTATATCTGTCATCCTTTCAATAGATCTTCCGCCACGACTTAGTCTTGATATCATTGACCCGGTTTTATTGTTCGTATGAAATTTGTGTGATAATGATATTATATGATTGAAGAATTTTATTTTAGTATCTAATATCAAACCTGCTTCTAATTTATTAACTGCTTTTAGCATAAACCATTTGCCAAGAGCTCTTACAATTATAACTCCAAGATATATTATTGCAACTATTGTTAATATGTTAATTAATACTTCTTTTCCAATACTATTTGAGGCGTAATTTGTACCATTATCTATTATTATCTTAAATAGAAATCTATCTGCAACATTTGTAGCTTCAGTAATTAGAACTATAATTAATAATACTATAAACAACCACTTATACTTTTTCAATAATTCAAAATAGACTTTAAGATTGTACTTAAAATCTATTCTATCTGGGTTTTCATCCATAATTTCCTCTTAAAGCATTATTTAATTATAGCCATCACTAGCTTGTGATTATATTAATATGTAGATAAAGACCCTATATAAACCTTTGTATCTACTTTCCGGAGAAGTTACGGTGAGAATTTTTAGAATAATGATGAATTGTTAATGGCCCGCCCAAATACTCTTCAATATTGTTCTTTAAAGAATCCTTCTACTTGTCTTAATGTTGATGTTTCATCTGCTCTTCTGTCCGCTCTTATTCTTACTAATCTTGGAAACCGTAGAGCATATCCTGAACTATATGATGGACTTTTTTGTATCTCTTCGAATTTTAATTCGACAACTACATTTGGTTTAATTCTGACTTCTCTTCCTTTCTCGCTTGATATATAGGGTTTTAAATTTTCAGTCAATTCTTCGAATGATACTACATTCTCGTCGTTCAAATCTTCTTCTCCTTTCTTCTCTTTAATTCCCGTTCCGAATTTTCCGATTTCTAAATATTCATCAGTATCATCATCGTAAACCGCAACAGTATACGAGGTCAACCATCCTGCTCTTTTTCCTTCTCCCCATTCCGCAGCAACAATTACTACATCGAGAGTTTCCATTATTGGTTTAAGTTTTACCATCGATCCAACTCTCGACCCAGGTTTATATGCTGTATCTAATGATTTAAACATTACTCCTTCGTTTCCAGCATCTAAACTTTGATGATAAAATTTATCTGCCTCTGCATCGTCATCAGTTATTATTTGTACGGCAAGTCTTATATGAAGAGGTTTTTCTTTAATTATTTCTATTATAATTTTTCTTCGTTCAGTAAATGCTAATTTGATTGTTGATTCACCGTTATAAAATAAAATGTCGAATATGTTTAATTCTACTGGAACATCTTTTGCCATTTGTTCAATATCGTATTTTCTTCGTATTCTTTGAGAAATATTTTGGAATGGAACATATTTTTTGGTTTTAGGATCGTATCCTACTGCTTCTCCGTCGATTATGCAGGATTCTGCATTAACATTTTCTCTAACTAGTTTTGCAACTTCCGGAAATTGTGCTGTAACATTTTCTAATCTTCTTGTATGTATTGTTATTTTATCGCCGTCTTTTCCAATTAACATTCTAAATCCATCATATTTATACTCGATGGCTGCAGGTCTTCCGACCATTTCAAATGCTTCTTTAGCATCTTTTGCTTTTTGTGCAAGCATTACTTTTACTGGTTTTTCAGTGCTTAATTTTAATTTGTTTAACACTTCGATATCTTCAGTCAGTATCATTTCTGCAATTATTGCATAATCATTTGTTATATCATATCCTTGTTGTATTTTATCTCTTATGATTGTAAGTTCGCTTCCTCCACCAAAACTAGGATCCTTACTTTCTAAATCTACAGTTCCTCCATGTCTTTCAAAATATGCAATAGCAATTGCATCTCTTAATGTTCCTTCTCCAAGACCTACTCGTAAATCTTCAAGGACTGTTCTCACTATATACCTTGCTTCGATTGGTTTGGCGCTAGTCAGCAATTCTGCAATTATTTTTAATTTTACATCTGTACTTCCTATTCCTTCTATGCTCGCTAATTTCTGAATATTTTTATATATTTTTTCTACAGTCAAATCGTCGCTACCAAATAATGTGTGTTGTTTCTTCTTTTTCACAAGTTCTTCTGCAGTCAATCCTAAATCTCCTGTTTTCTTCCATGATTTCTCGACGTCAACAGCAGTAATTCCAGTAGCAACATTCAATGCTTTGACAATTAATTTAGATGCGACTCCTATTTTTCTATCGTCAGATTTTGAGAATACTAATCCTTGAACTAGAAGCATAACTTTGTCAATGTCTTTTTTTGGACAATCTTTTAAGAATTCAGACAATATCTTAGTCTTTTCAAGCCTCTTACTTGTACCTTCAAGTTTTTCATACAATTCAGATAGTTGGATGTAGTCCATAGAATAGATAATGCTTGGCTTTTTTAAAAAGTTGATTGATTTTAGACTGATTTAGTTTTGTATTTTTCTATCTCTTGTGCCCTTTATTTTTATCTCTAAAACTTACGAGACCGAGTATCATCGAAGCAAGTAATAATACAAGTGTTGCTTGCCAATTCTTTACTACTATTGCTCCAGCGATGAATGCAAGTAATATTGCAATACTTCCGAGTATTCTGCCTCTTCTATAAATGCTTATTATTGTGATTATTGTTCCGATAGTTAATATTATTGGTATTGCAAGAACTATTTTTTGCAGCGTTGTAGGCATAAAACTTAAGTATCTATTTACAAATCCTAATATCTCACTTTCTGGACTGGTTCCAATTGCATACCATAGTCCATTTAAGAATCCGAAGCCTATAATTAGTTCTTTTACTATGCTTCTAAAACGGCCCTTCATAATTTTCTCCTCATAATAGTAATAATTTGGTAACTTTTATAAATGTATATTTATTCTGCTAAATATGGGGTTGTATGATGAATTACTAAAGGGTGGAGAAAGTTTATTCAAGAACGAATACGCTCTAGATTATACTTTTCTTCCTAAAGTTGTTCCATACCGAGAACAGCAACAAAAATATTTAGCTACATGTATAAAGCCTGTCCTGATGGAACATAATGGTAGAAATGTTCTAGTACATGGTCCTCCAGGTGTCGGAAAAACAGCAGCATTAAAACATTTATTGAGAGAGTTAGATGAAAGCGATGAATTTACAGAAAAAGTATTTCCTATATATGTCAATTGTTGGCATAAAAATACTACCTATAAGGTTGTTCTAGAATTATGTGACGCTGTAGGATATGCTTTTGTTCAGAATAAAAATACTGAAGATTTGTTTAAAATTGTTACACAAATAATAAATAAAAAAGGTGCAGTATTTGTATTCGATGAAATCGATAAAGCAGAAGATACCGACTTTTTATATATATTATCAGAAATGGTTTTTAAAAAAACTATATTTTTAGTTACTAATTACAAATCATGGCTATTAGAACTCGACGATAGAATTAGAAGCAGATTGATGCTTGAACAAATTGAATTTCCGCATTATAACGAAAAAGAAATAGAAGGAATTCTTCGTGATAGGATTTCGTATGCGTTCAATACTAATTGCTTCGATGATGATGCTCTTGAAATTATCTCTAAGAAAGCCGCTGAATTAAAAGATTTACGTATAGGTTTATTCTTATTAAGAGAGTCCACAATTATTGCAGATAATCTTAATTGTAAGAGAATAACTTCGGAACATGTAAATAAAGCTGTAATTAAGATAGATCAATTCACCATAAAAAACACTGATGATTTAGACGATGAAGCAAAATTAATATTAAAAATAGTTAGAGAATATAGCGGTAAAAAGATTGGTGATTTATTCAAATTATATGAAAAGGCTGGAGGAAAAACTTCTTATAAAACATTCCAGCGTAAAATCACAAAGCTTGAGGAAGGAAGATTTATTTCGCTTGAGAGAACTCATGCAGGCGGAAATACTACTATTGTTAATAAAAAATTGACTGAATATTGAGTTATGTATTATAAAATATTGAGGAATATATGGCAATCGATGCAATGACTATTATTTTAACATCTGTTTGTACAGGTATTGGTATAAGTATTGGTAGCGGATTATATGAGTTGTATTTGAAAGATTATCTAAAGAAGTTGAAAAAACAAAATGAGCGTTTAAAAAAATTGAATGAAGCTCGTCTGAAAAAATTGCGTTCTAAATTTTTTGCATACAAACGTCCATGGGTTGCATTATTATTAAATCTTTTCTTATGGGGCACAGGTTATTTTTATGTGAAACGTAAACGAGTATTGGGATTTTTACTTTTGATAACTCAAATATTTATTATTGGTGGATATGCTTTTGGTCAAGGTAGTTGGAAGAGTATATTTGAGGGAGTTAGTTATAGTTTCTTGACGCTGATAGTGGCTGTATATTTAGGCGTCGATGCTTATCGTCTAGCAAACGTTGTAAATTCTGGAAAAGAATAATTTAATTCAGTTATTACTCGTTAATCAGTTATATGGTTTGTATTATTTTTCTTTTCAACTTCGCAAATCTGTTCGTATATATTTTCTATCAAGTCATACTTTTTGGCTTCTTCTAGATTAACCCATGCATAATTAGTAAGTTCTTCATCGTTTAATTTAATTGTTCCGGAATCATAATCTGCATAAAGACTAACAATTATTGTTGAGAATCCGTTAGGTCTTATAAATACTAGACTTGATACATATCCGATGTTTTTGATTTTCAGATTTGTTTCTTCGAGTATCTCTTTTACTAATGTTTTCTCGAATATATTTAGCCAATGATCTTTTGTATCTTTTGAAGTGTTAATAAAATCTTTCTGCTCGATTTTTCCACCAGGTACACACCATTTATTTGGAAAAGCTTTTTCATTCGGACTCCTCTTACATATAAGATATTTATTCTGTCCCTGTCGTCCCGGCTCCACTCGTCTAATTATTCCTGTTACTGAAACATAATTTGTTTTCTCTTTTACTTGTGTTAATTGTTGTGTCGATTGTTGTGTTGATTGTTCAGTATCCATATCAGGATGTAATTAAGAGCAATATTTAAATAATTCCTCGAATTACTTCGAGTAAGATGCACAAATTGCAAAAATCTTTGAACAAAAAAGAACGCTCTGAAATATTCAGATTATTCTTAGAACATAATAAATTGAAATTTAATGAGATAGAGAAGAGTTTAAAAAAATCTTTAAAGATACAATCTAATATGGTCTCGTATCATCTGACGAGTATGATTAAAGATGGTTTATTAATAAAGAAAGGTGAGTATTATTTATTAACAGAGCACGCGGAAAAATATATTCCGTTATTTTCAGATATATTCGGTATGGATGTAAGTCCATTACCGATAATTCTAGTAGCTGTGGTCCACAAAGATAACATTTTGTTAGTTAAACGTAATAAGAGACCGTATAAAAATTACTGGTCGATGATTGGTGGAAAATTATTACTTCATGAAGATATCAAAGACGCGGCCATAAGATTAGTTAAAGAAAAGACTGGTCTCGATTCTAAATTCTCGTCGTTAAATAATATTATGCATGAACGTGTTGAGGGCTCTGGAATTGTAAAACATAGTTTTATATTATTATTTGTTAAAGTTAGCGTCAATAATATTGGGTTCAAAGAAACAAGAGCTGGTGAATTGAAGTGGTTCAACATTAAAAAATTAAATAAACAGCTGGAACTCGAGAAGACTATTCCGTCTGATTATTGGCTAATTATACATTCTTTAAATAAGAAAATAATTATTCCTCGACTTTATATGCACGAGAATGAAGGGATTATTGAATCGCACACATTTTTAGAGTAATTTTAGTTGAGTAATCTTAGTTGAGTATTGTTAGTTGATTCTTAAATTAATGTTCTTTTTGTTAGAGTTTGTTTGAGTTCTGATTAAAACTTTTGCGCAAATAGTGTTTTTGTTTGTGCTTATTTGTTCTCCACAGGACGCACTAGACATTCATCAACAGGGTATTTAAATGACTCTTTCAATGTTTTATTGTTGTGTGTGAAAAAAAACAAACGAAATAAATACCATAAAATATGGTAAATTTGCCCGAGGTGTAAAATGGTAGTTGATGAGTATATAACGGAACAAGTATTTGCATTTGACGAAACAGGATTTGTTGAAGGATTATTTTGGAATCAATTCAGAACATTGACGAAAAACACTAGATAAGTCGGGGTGAAAAAATGAAAAGAAAAAATATTGTGAACCTTTTGGAAAAGTATGAGCAAAGAGATTTTTTCTATGAGCGTGCAAAAAACTGGGAAGAAAGTCCCCTACGCATCAAAGATGAGTTGATTGCTTAATTTTTTGCAGTTTTATTTTTATTATACTTTTCATTTCTTTATTCATCTATGATTTTCTTCTATATCTTTCATCAACTTTTTAAATGTGAAAAATCTCCATGTTTCAGGGTGTAGGTAATGATTGTAATAAACTTTGACGAATATAATCTTAATCGTAAGGCAATTCTTAAAGACGTGCCGAGTTCTGTATTTGTATATCCTACTGATACAATTTATGGTATAGGTTGCAGCGCATTGAATGATAAGTTAGTCGACAAAGTTAGAAAATTAAAGAAGAGTTCTCAACCATTTTCTGTAATTGTTCCAAATAAGGAATGGATTTATGAAAATTGTGTTGTGACTGAAGAAGCTGAGGAATGGATTAGAAAACTTCCAGGACCGTATACTTTATTATTAAAATTAAAAAATAAAAAAGCAGTTGCAAGGAATGTTCATAATTACGATTTGAATGGAGATGTTATTGTAGGAATTAGAATGCCTAATCACTGGTTTTTAGCAATTTCATATTCATTAAAACTTCCTATAGTCACGACCAGTGCCAATGTTACTGGAAATAATTTTATGACTTCATTAGATGATTTAGATTCAAGCATCAGAAATGGCGTTGATTATGTATTCTACGAAGGTCCAAAAAATGGAACTCCTTCTACGCTTGTACATTTAGGCGGAGAGAAAGCACAAGTGTTGCCAAGATTTGCTTCTAAAAGTTCTCATAAAAAAATTGCGTTTCCATTAGAAGAAATAAAGACGACAAGAAAATAAAAAAACAAGAAGCTATATCACAAGAAAATGAAAATATTATCAGCAGGAGACTTGCACGGCGATAGTGGACTTGCCAAAAAATTGGCTGAAAGAGCTGCTAAAGAAAAAGTAGATTTAGTAATATTATGTGGCGACTTAACTGAGGGAGATGAAAAAACAGATAATCTGATTGGTCCATTTCTAAAACAAGGAAAAAAAGTTGTTCTCGTTCCTGGAAATCATGAAAGTGTTGCAACTGCTGATTTTCTATCAAAAGTTTATGGTGTAAAAAATTTACATGGCTATGGTATTAAAATTTTTAATCCAGATCCAAAGATAATTCCAAAAAATAAAGACGATAAAAGTTATGTAGGATTATTTGGTTGTTCAGGAGTTAACATAGGGATACATCAAATTACAGATAAGGATGCTTATGATATGCTTGTAAAAGGACACAATTATGTGAAAGATGCAAATGTAAGAATAATGGTTAGTCACGTTCATCCTGCAGGTTCTAAGATGGAAAAGTTTACACAATTCTTCGAAGGGAGCAAAGCTTTACGTCGAGTTATAGATAAATTTCAACCAGATATAATGCTTTGTTCACACGTTCATGAAGCTGAAGGTCTTGAAGAAAAAATTGGAAAGACGCGCGTCATAAATGTTGGACAGAGAGGAAAGATTTTCGAGATATAGATAGCTTTTAATTGATTATATAGTAAAATTTATAATTCTACATTTTTATCATGAGTTATGGTTAATATCGGGCGAGTCGGTATCAAGTGGACAAAAAACTATCCATCACAAAAAATTCTTCGTAAAGAGATACAAGCGGAAATCGACGCTACAATCGAAATACTTTTCAAAACTTTTGGAAAGAAAAATATTAAAGGAATATATTTCAAAGGTTCAGCATCTAAACAATGGGATTCTATAATAGATTACATACCTGAATTTAGCGACATTGATATTCATATACTATTTCACAAAGATGGTTTGATGCATAAAAAAATAGGAAAAGTTAGAGATGCATTACAATTTGGTAAAGTGATTGAGGCAGCATTCTTAAAGAGAGTAAAGAAACCTTTGTATTTACCTAGGCTACAATTATTATCTTTAAATGAAATATGTAAAAAAGAATTTTATGTACCATCGCCCGCAAGCATAGTCCATTCAATTTATGGTGCAGGTTATACATCTAGATTAGTTCCTTCTAAAGAAAATATTTCTCACTCATTATCTGGAATATATGAACACGAACAATTTCTGGATAATTTTGCTCACAAAGTGATGGATAGTAGTAGTACGAGTCTTCCAAAAGATTTAAGAGATATGTTTTGGAGAATATCCTCTTCAGGAAATCATATTTTAGTATTATCTGGATTATCTTATGAAGAAGCCTGGGCACGTAATAGAACAGGAGTTGTTAATAAATTAATAGAGCTTGGTCATAAGAAACTAGCAGAACAATATATGTTATTCTACAAATATTGTTGGGATTATGTTTTAACAAGAGATGTAGATTATGCACGTTATGCAATGATTGTTGGTCATAACGTTATTGGTGAATGTATATCTTTTGCAAAGAAATATGAAAATTCTAAAAGTTTGAAGAAGAAAAAGTAGAAACCCGAATTGTTTTAGGTATTTTTGAATAATTTCTATCCTTTAATCACACCTAATGGAACTAGTCTTGCAACCATATTTCCAATTCCTATTCCATGACTGACGCGTATTACTTCGTCGATGTCTTTATACATTTGTGGTGCTTCTTCGGCTATGCCTTTCATCGAATTACCTTTAACTTCAATATTCATCTCTTTTAATTGATTAATGATATCTTGACCATTTAATGTACGTAGAGCTTCACTTCTTGAGCCAACTCTTCCAGCACCATGTGCTGTACTTCCGAAACTTACATCCTCTGCTTTTTTCGTTCCGACTAGTAGATAGCTTGCTGTGCCCATGGATCCAGGAATTATTATTGGTTGACCATATTGACGATAATCTTCTGGAATTTCTTCACGTCCAGGTCCAAAACTTCTAGTTGCACCTTTTCTATGTACGCATAATTTTCTTGTTTCTCCGTCAACTGTATGTTTTTCGAACTTTCCAATATTATGACATATATCATAGACTACGTCAATATTATCTTGACTTCCATATAATTTTTCGAATGTATTTCTTACATGATATGTTATTAATTGTTTATTGCTGAATGCAAAATTTGCGGCAGACCCCATTGCTTTCAAATATTCTTGTCCTAAATCTGAATTAATTGGAGCATTAATTAATTCTCTATCTGGTAAATTATCGAATCCATATTTGTCTTCCATTTTTTTAATATAATCAGATGCAACTTGATGTCCGAGACCTCGTGAACCACAATGTATCATTACGACCACTTGACCAACAAAATTTACTCCAAATGCTTTAGCTATACGTTCATCATATATCTTGTCAACTTTTTGTATTTCTAAAAAATGATTTCCAGAACCTAACGTTCCTAGTTGAGGTAATCCTCTCAGCAATGCTTTATCAGATATTAGTGCAGGATCTGCATCAAGATATCCGTTCTCTTCAGTTCTATCAACATCTATTGCTTTACCGTAACCTTCTTCTATCATATATTTAGCGCCTTTACTCATTGAGGATAATACTTGATCACGACTAAAATTTATTATTCCTTTTCTTCCAGTTCCTACAGGAACTCTTTTGAATAATTCATTCAATAATTCAGTTCTATGTTTTAATATATCATTAGCATTATAATCAGTTCTTAAAAGTCTAACTGAACAATTGATATCATAACCGATTCCACCCGGACTTATTATTCCTTCGTCCATATCGAATGCTGCAACTCCTCCTATTGGAAAGCCGTAACCTTCGTGACAATCAGGCATAGCAATGGAATGTTTAACAATTCCTTTCAGACACGCAACATTCATTACTTGCTGAAATGTTTTATCTGAACGAACCTTTTCCATCAACTTTTCAGAACTATATATAACTGCAGGAACATTCATTTGTCCATGCTTATCAATCATCCATGTGAATTCATTAATCTGTCTTGGTTCGACCATTGTTAAAAGAATATTTAGTTATTTATAAAGGTTTATCGTTAATAGAGATTCTTTCAAAAAGTGCTTTAATGTTACTGCCTAGCGAGCAATAATTTAAACAAAGCGTCTACAAATAGTTCGGAATATAATTGTATCTAAAAAATAGGTGCGAGCGCAGTAGCATTAAACAAATAGATTTTGAAAGGAGCCTCGTTAATGGGTTTCATCCTAGATGTCGTTCTTGCTATTCTTAGAATTATTTATTTAATTTATTATGTAATTCAATTATTTTATCATACACTCGAGCTTTTTGTTCATAATCTAGTCCACTGTTGAAATAGAGTGATCTTGATTCAGTATAATAATTTTTGGCTTCTTCAATTCGCCCATTGTCTAATGCATATTCGCATTGTAATATGAGCTGATTAATTTTTTTGAGAGCGAATCCAGAATCTGGGATGGTGTGAACTTCTGCAGGCGCTTCTTCCACTTTGACGGCTATCGTTGGTGGTATCTCAACGTTTTGTTTTAATGCAGGTTCTTCTGCATAGGGCATTATTCTTCCACTAATTATTTTTTTGTTTCGGTATTGACGTAGTTTGCCTTCTTTAAGTGTGCTTCTATATAATATTACTCCGCTGACTACTCCAATTATTAGCATTAAGATACTTGATATTGTTAATACGATTAATTTTTGTGATTCTTTATCTAGACCCATGATTCCCGTATATATTATATTTTTAATATTAACCAAGGCGTTTCCTATGTGTTCAAAGAATCCTTTTTTATTGGTATTTAGATTAACAGAAATATTTTCTACAGTTTTATTTTCCGTTGGCGGTATAGTTTCAGTTTTATTTACTTCAATTACTGTTTTAACTGCTTCTAGTTGATTTATTATTATCGGTCCACCTATAGCAAAATTTTTTAATTGTGTATTTGCAACTGAATAATATATAAATCCTGTATCTTCGCTATATTTTGATGCATTAACCTTTGTCCAACTGTTATCATAAGAATATGTTGTGATATTATCTATAGTTAAATTGTTTTGTGTAATCCAATTTCTACTGACTTTGAATTTTAAATTTGTTTCGTTAATATATGGATTTATACTTGTATTTATTATTATATATTTATATATCGACGCGTTTATATTAGCACTCGATGGATTATTTGTTTGAGCAATGATTTTCAGATTAGTTGATGCACTTGTGTTGGAATTAAAGTTTATATCAAGGTATATTATTGGCATTCCAATCATATCTATATTTATAGTGCTGTCTCCATTATTAATGCCTAACCAATATTTGTTAAATGTTACAGAATCAACGCTTGTATTATCATTTACTGTAGGGAAGTAGACGTAATCGCTTCCTCCACTACTACTTGAAGTGCTCCCGCTACTTCCAGAACTTGGTGGGGGTGGAACAGTATTAATAGTAAATGTTATATTTGTACTGTTTAAGTTTCCTGCTGTATCGTTTGTCCATGCTATTATAGTATATGTTCCGTCGATGAACGTTAAATTTATTGTTGTATTATATGTTACGTTTGTTCCATTGTAATTATACCATATTTTATCTGGATTTGTATCGTTTGTTGTAATGTTTAATAGTATCGTTGAAACGGTATATGTTGTACTGACTGGATTAGTTATTATTATACTTGGTAGCGTAGTGTCAGTTACAAAATATTGATATCCTCCTGTAGTATTTATTATTCCATCACCTACAATCGTTGTCCAGTTATGTACTCCTTCAGATAATGATGTCCAATTATATGTAAATGCTGTTCCACTGGTTTTGTTATACGAAATATTTAATAGATTTCCGTCGCCATAAAGCCAAATAGTCATATTATCTAAATCTGGATCTTGAACTGTGATGTTTATTATATTATAATTTGTATTAGTGTAGGAATTATTTTTTGGAGAATTTAATGTGATATTTGGTGGATAGTTCCAAAAAACTGTGAATGTAACATTCGCACTGTTTAAGTTTCCTAAACTATCATTTGAATATACTTTTATAGTGTGTGTTCCTTTGCTATAATTCAAGTATACTTCTGTTCCATTGTACGTCGTATTAGTATTATTCCAATCAAACCATATTGTTCCAGGATGTAAATCTGTGACTGATATGTTTAATAATATATTAGAATTGTTGTATGTGGTGCTGTTAGGAGATAATATAGTTATGTTTGGTCCTGTTGTATCTATTGTTATATTTCTTGTTTCAGTACTGTTTTTGTGTCCTGCTTTATCATATACAGTTGCGTTATAATAATATGTTCCATCCGTTACACTGTAATTTTTATATGCTTCTGTTCCATTATATGTTGTAGTATTTATTAGTCCACCACCATTGTTATATATATTTATTATCGTGTAATTTAAGTTTGTATCATTTACCGTTGTATTGATTTGTATATATCCCTTATTAGTTAGAAGACTACTGTTATCTGTATTGTTATTAAAACTTATCGTAGGGTTTGTTCTATCTATTATAAACCATGCAGAATTGTTGTTTAAATTTCCAAGCGTGTCGTTACAATAAAATATTACTGTATAGTTTCTCTCTTCTGTTGTAGAGTTTGTTGCATTAAAGTGTATATTATCTATTGATGTCATAACTATAGTAGTATTTCCTGCATCTAGACTATACCAACACGTTCCATTTTCGTTTAATGTTATATTAAATGCGATTGTTGTTAAACTATAATAACTTTGGTTTACAGGATACGTAATGTTAATTGTCGGTCCTAATGTATCTACTGTAAATGTTATGTTTGTACTGTTTGTATTTCCTGCGGTATCATTTGCATAGAGAGTTAATGTAGATTGTTGATTATTAAGAGCTGTGAATGTAGTATTCCCTGATATAATTATAATTGTTCCATTATAGCTATACCATACTTTGTCTAGATTCAAATCAGTTATAGTATAATTTAAGGATATATTTGTTGTGTTGTATGTTATATTTTGTGGAGATATTATATTTATTGCTGGTGCAATTGTATCTACTATGAATGATACATTTGCACTATTTGTTTCATTTAAACTATCGTTACAAAAGAATGTTGCATTATAGTTTCCATCAATCATTGAAGAATTTGTATACGTAAAATTTAATCCATCTAGAGTGTTCATGTTTATATTGGTTGCGCCAAAATCTAGACTAAGATTACACGAACCAGTATCGTTTATAATTACGTTAAAGTCTATGCTATTTGTATTATATGTTTTATTTTCTGGAGAGTTAATTGTAATAGAAGGATACGCTAAAACTAACGGTATAAAACATAGCAATATTAATGCTATTACTGGACTTCTAAACGCTCTAGACATACTGTCAACTCACCCCTCTTGAATTATCCCCTAATCTTATATATAAATGTTACGTTTATTCGAGGTGTTTTATAGAGGAAGAACGTGAAGTCTTTAGTTTATTAAATTTTTATTTTCTACTTACAAGTCAACAACTACTTGTACGCTATATTTATTAGAATCTTCATCATGTTTAACAAACATCTCATTGTATGTGACAGCTTTTATTTCTCCATGACTCTCTACGTTTATAGATTGCGTTCCATGTAATATTGCTTTTAACTTATATGTATCGTCTTTATGTATTATTTGTATTTTATCCACTAATCCTACAAATAATTCTGCATTCATTAGAAATATTGTTTCTTCAAGAAAATTATAGAGTAATGATTCAAGGTTTGCTCCTTCTACGATTATATCTCTATCTTCTGAGTCAAATTCAATAGATGTAACTTCATCTAGAGAATACATTAGACTTATCATCGCTTCTTGAGCATTTCTGAAAGCTTCTTCTAATGTATTTCCAAATGCTTGGAATTTAGCGTCAGCTGTCTTATCAAAAAATTTGTATTTATCTTCGTCCATAAATGTTTAGAAGGATTATATCTTTAAAAACTTAATTGATATTATCTAGATAAAAATATGATATATTGAACTATTGCTCTAAAAAATTTTTCGGTAGATCCTCAATAATTATATTATTTTTTTGAGCAACTTTTCTTTCCCATCTGGCTCCGTGACTTGATTCCCACCCATGGATAAAATACATCTTAGTTATTAGTCCAGACTCATATATTGGTAGATAGAATTTATCTAATAATATCTGGTTTTTTTCTTCTTTAGTATTTCCGAATTTTTTTGTTATTATGTCAAAAGCTTTCATAAATGGCATCTGATTAAATATGTTTTTATTTTGAGTAGATAATTTGAAGATAGTGTTTTCGTATATTTTAAGATTATCCGTTACATTTCCGACTCCCCCTGTCGATATCGGTCCGCAGACTATGGCAATTGATTTAGGCATGCTTTTTAGAACGTCCAACGCGATAGTGCGTGCTTCTTCGTATGTACTAGCATTTTCTATTAGGAGATAGTGTCCATTATTGTAATGTCTTAGCGAATGATGCACCATGAATTGGATGTAAGAAATAATTATTATTAAAATGTATCGATTAATATTTCTTTAATAAGTCTCCAAGACTTGCACCGATTGCACATGGAGCACTTAATATTATTACTAGCCTGATAAAACTATTTGAGTCAGGTAGAAGATATTGTAGACCGAATATGAATGCTAATAATCCTGCAATTATCAATGCTGTAAAATAGAATGACGCTAATCTTTTTACTAAGAATTGTCCAAATTTTCTAGTTTCCTTGTCTGTAACTCTGCTATATCCTATTACATATATTTCAACTGTTAACACCAATAGGGTTCCAAGGATTATTATAAATAAATGTGATAAGGGTATCTTGTCAGACAAATTTACTAAATTTCCCGAGAATAGTACGCTGAATCCTAAGAACAATGCTCCTATACTTGCTCTTATAAAATCTTGTCTTGAGAAATGTTCAGGGGTATGGTCTATGAGTTTATCTTTTATTCGTTCAACATCATTCTTGATTAAATCAGTCTCGAATTTTACTATATCGAGTTCCCGCTTAATCTGTTCTATCTCTCTCAAAACCTAACACCTCTTTATTTTATAATATGTTATTGTACTACTTCTTTTTATATTTTTTGAATTTGAAAATATTATTAGCTATATTGCTTTGAAATTATTATTTAATTGCTGTATGCATTGGCCATATATTGTTGCGCCATTCTATAACTATTGAAAAAACTTGCATTTATTGCTATGCAGTGTCTCATAATATCTGCCCATCTATCTTTATTGCCGTAAAATGTTGGTATTATTATATTCTCTAATTTATTATATAAATCTTTAGCTTCATCAACCATATCTATATCAATCTTGAATTCTGGATCTTGTGGATGTGGTCCTAGACTCCATCCTGTAAGATTTTCTATACATCCTTCTATCCACCATCCATCAAGTGTGGATGCTTGTGGTACTCCATTTAGTGCTGCCTTCATGCCGCTAGTTCCAGAAGCTTCAAGAGGTCTTTGTGGAGTATTTAACCAGACATCACATCCTGCAACCATCTTGCGAGCTACGTGCATATCGTATCCTAATACAAATACGATTTTTATTCTACAATTTTCTTGATTAATTTGTTTGGCTGTATCTATAATTTTTTTAATTAATTCTTTACCTCTATAATCGTGGACGTGCGCTTTTCCAGAGAATATTATTTGAATATCTCCTACTTTTTCGCCAACTTGTTTCAATCTATCCAAATCTTGTAATATTAAATCCGGACGTTTATATTCTGTGAATCTTCTAGCATATCCTATTGTAAATCTTAATGGATTGAGTATTACTCCAGTTTTTTCTGATATATATTCAAATAATTGTTTTTTTGCTCGCATATGCGCTTCTAATATTTCATCTCTAGGTATGGACAATGCATATCTTAACGTGAATGGATCTTTAACCCATTCAGGATTATACTTATCGTATAATTCTTTAAATGGAGGGCTGACCCATGTTTGTGGATGAACTCCATTTGTTATTTCATTAATAACATATCCTGGAAACATTTCTCTTGTTACTTCTCCATGTCTTTTTGCTACACCATTAACGTATGTGCTAAAATTTAGTGCAAGTAATGTCATGTTAACCATTCCATCATGTACTGCTCTATCCAACGCGAATTTTGGTACGTATCCATTAAGTAATCTTTGGAATAATTGTATGTCGAATGCATCATGTCCTGCAGCTATTGGTGTGTGTGTTGTAAATACGCAACTGTCTTTTACTGATTGTATATCATAATGATCTTCCTCAGTTTCGCCTTTATTTTTGTATGTTTTTTTTAATAATTCTACTGTTAATAATGCTGAGTGTCCTTCATTCATGTGATATTTTTTTATATTATTATATCCTAGGCTGTCAAGCATTTTTGTACCACCTATTCCTAAGACGATTTCTTGCAGTAATCGATATTGTCTATCTCCGCCGTATAAGTATGACGTTATAGTTTTATCATAATCGCTATTGCCTTCAACGTTTGTATCTAGAAAAAATATTGGGATGTTGTGTCCGCCTTGTCCTTTTATTATTAGTTGCCATGCGCGGATGTGTATCTCGCGATTTTCTACATTTACATTAACTAAATTTGGCATTAACACCATAAATTTGCTTGGATCCCACTCTACAGGCTCTTCATATTGTTCTCCATTTTCATTAATTTTTTGATGAAAATATCCTTTTGCATTAATTAGTGTTACTCCAATTATTGGAGCATTCATATCTGCAAAACTCTTTAATAAATCTCCTGCTAGAATTCCTAAACCTCCTGCGTATGTTGGTATATCGTGGCTTATTCCAATCTCCATACTAAAATAAGCTATATAACTGTCGTGCCCCACATTCATACTACTTCAGAACACTCACTCTTTAAAAACTTGTTACACGACTGTTTAGGGATGACAAGATTAACTTTATATATTGTTCCCGTCTGATACTGGCTATGGCTAAGAAATTAACTGAGCAGAGGGTTTTAGAAGGGTTGATAGATGCTCATATAAAAAATTTAGAATACATGATTAATACTGGTGCTGAAAAGACGTCCGTTTCTGTTTTTGCTGAAAGTGCTCAAATAACTGTTTATATGACAAGATATAAGTTGCTTGAAAACAGTCCTAAGTTTTGGGATTATACTGGTCGAATTGGTAAATTCTAGACAAATAATTCGAAATTATTTTATTTTATTCGTATATTATCCGATAATTTGTACGTTAGTCATATAAACGATTTGATGTTTATTATTCTTATGACTGATTCAAAATTGCTCGAATCGTTGATAGACAATAATATTGCTGAACTGAAATCTTTGGCCGATAATAATGTTTCTGTTAGAGAATATATTAAATACTCTAAAAAATATTCTATAGCCAAATATTTGACAGAGTATAATCATAAGCAAATCGATTCTGAAAAATACTTTATGTATATGAGTCGAGTTATAACTTTTAATGAAACATATTTTTCTAAGAAGAAATGTTACCCAGACAAGCGTATAATTTGTATTGGTAATATGCTGTTTGTAAACGAATAATAAAAGAATATTTATGGGCCCAGCCGGATTCGAACCGGCGACCTTTTCCACGTCAAGGAAACGTCATGCCACTAGACCATGAGCCCATTCATGTATATCTTTGCGAGTCGAAGAATGTTTATAAATATTATTGTTTGACATATTTAACACAACAAATATAAACTTCAATCAATAAGCATCTTCATGCCAACATATTACAACAGTATTGCAAAAGGTTATGATGAATTGCATGCTGAAGAACAATTGAAAAAATTAGAATTGATTGGTAAAGAAATAACTTTAACTCCAGAACTTCAAGATTTTATTAAACCCAACTACAAACTTTTAGATGTTGGATGTGGAACTGGAATAAGTACAGGATTCTTTAAAGTCAAAGATAGAACAGGAATTGATCCAAGCAAAAGTTTAATTAGAATTGCACGTGTTAATTATCCGACAATCACATTTACTGTCGGGAGTGCAGAACAGCTTCTATATAAAGATAAACAGTTCGACATTGTAATCTCACTCACAGCTATTCAGAATTTTGATAATCTGGAAAAAGGATTGAATGAAATAAAACGTGTTGGTAAACATTACATCTTGACATTTCTTAAGAAAAGTCCAAAACATGAAAGAATTAAAGAATTATTACAACAAAAATTTACAATCATAAAAACCATTGAAGAAGATAAAGATGTGATTTATTTCTGTAGATGATTATTATTCTAAGAATTAAAAATTTAATTTACTCTATTCCCCGTGTCTCAACAATGTTTCTGCGATTACTGCAAATGCTGGTCTTGTTATGAATACACCAATACTAACTCCAAGAATTGTAGTTATTGCGAAGCCTTTTAATAATCCTGCTCCAGCTGACAATAATGGTATCATTGCCATTACAATTGTAAAGTATGATGCCATGATAATGAAGAATGCATTCTTTATTCTATCTTTCCAGTTTGAAGCAGAACTTTCATCTTTATGTTTACCGCTTATTTCATCTATAATTACTATTTGTGAATCTACACCAGTTCCTATGGCTATGATGATTGCCGCTATCGAGATTAAATCAATATTCCATCCGATTATTGATGCAAATCCGAGTAATATTATTACTTCTGACATTAATGTTATTGCAACAGGTATTGATACTACTAATTTTCTGTATCTAATCATTATAGTTATAATAACACATATCATTGCTATTAATCCTACAACTAATGTGTTCTGAATAAAGTCGCTACCGAGTGATGGACTAACATTATTACTATCTTCTATTGATAATTTTACAGGTAATGAACCAGTTATAAGAATTGTTTGCAATCTTTTCATATTTGCTGTTGCATCATTCATCGCATCTTGCTGTGTTATTCCAACACCACTTCCTGAAATGCTTATATCTGTCTCTGCTCTACCCTTTAGACTCTCGCCGATTCTTAACGAATCGACCTTTTCATTATCTAAGAATAAGTCCAATGGTTGCACTAAAAATCCTTCTCCATTCTCCACTTTTACTTCCATATTTTTAGTTGCAGCTGCCTGTCTTTGTGCAGAATCAGGACTTAATGTTATAGCAAACATGAATTGACATGCATATTGTCCATCACTGACTTTGTTGCATTGTTGGATTCTGGAACAATCAGGTGTCTTACAGACATGTCTTATGTCTGAACCGCCTGTAAATATAGTATCATTGCCTATCTTTGCTTCGAATTTACCTTGGTTTGCTAATAAATTCTTGACTTCCTCATCTGTTGCGCCAGCAATCTCTACGATTACGAATTCATTGCCTTCAAGATCTGCTGTAGGTCTTACTGTGATATCCGATAAACCGTAGACATTCAATCTTTGCTTCATATTATCTACAAGACTTGACATATCGTCTTCAGATAGTGGCGTTTCAGGTTTTAAAATTACTCTGCTTCCACCTTGTAAATCAAGACCCATTCTAATATTAGATTGTGGTGCATTATATACACGTAATCCTATATCTTCAACGCCGACTAGCGTTTGTAAAGTTTTATTAACTATTTTTGTTTTTGTAACATTTGTTGTAGAATTTGTACTATTATCAAACACTGCTTCAACATAACTTACATTCTCAGTTTCGTTTAGTACAGTTATATTATATAATGGTTTTATTGTTACTTTGTATACATTTTGATTAGTTTTTATGACGACAGTCGTATTAATTCTAAATGTCGATACGACATTCGCGTAATCATTAATGTTTTTTATAGGAACATTATTAATAAATTTGACAACTTCTCTATTCATTGGAGTTGCTGTTGGTTTTGGATTCTGGAATCCTGCAAGTGATGATGCACTATCTTTGATTACGCTTCTTACTGCAACACCGTCTGCCCAAGGATTTGGTCTAATTGCAACTATTGCCATCAATATACAAGCTATTAAAAGCCAAATCTTCCAACTCCTAAATATCTTGTTTACACTCATTTACTTCCAACCCTTCTTTTCAAGATGCCATCGCAATATTCCTGCATTTTGAATCCAAGTAAATATTATGTCTCCAATTAATCCTGCTATTAATATAAACATTATTTCTTTTATAACTATTGAATTTGTAAAGAAATATGCTGCGAGTACTGCCATTAATGCACATATGGACATAGTAAGACCTGTCTTTAATGCTCCTACAATCCTATCATATACTGAGCCTTCTCTTCTTTTCAATACTCTAACACTTAATAATATATCTGTATCAATACTATAACCTACAAGCATTAAGAATGCTGCTACACCTGCAATACTTAATTTGTGACCAAAAAGGTCGAATATTGCAAGAGAAAAGAAGATATCTGAAAATGCACATAACATTATACCAAAAGCAGGAATACTGTCTCTAATATATATTACTGCAAGTATTACAAATAATATTATTGGTATAATATATGTTATTATAGAGTTAGCGTGGAACATGACATATGATGCAACAATGGTTATTACTCCTGCTATCCATTTATCTCTCATGGATTCGCCAAAGTATAAGAATACAACTATACTCATAAATAAGAACGCCATAAATATTGCTTTAAGAGTTTGTGTAAAGAATGATGCTCCAAATGTTGGACCGACTGTTTGTTTGTTATTTGCAAAGTCCGCATCAGTTAAATCTGGGAATTGTGGTTTTAATGCGTCGACAAAATCTGTTTCATTAACACCAGAAATTTCTATTGAATACTTCAAACTTGATGCTGCACCAAATGTTCTAACTGTCATGTCTGCATTCGGAAATTTCTTTGATAAATATGATTCTAAAGATTCTGGCGTCATTGTGTTGCCTTTTGGAGTAGGTAAAGTCATACTAATTCCGCCTGTCAACGATACTCCTCTATCAACAAAATCGCCTGTAGTAATATAATGATGACCAATAACAATGAATGAAAATACAACTAATAATACTGAAAATATCATTAATACTTTATAGTGTTTATCGTATACATCTGATAGAAAATTTCTCTTGTGATTATGTCCATCACTATGTTCGCTTTCAGTGTGTTCGTGCTCTTGATGTTCACTCATTATGCTTAAGAATTAAACGTATTTTTATAAATATTACTATTTCAGCAATATTTTCAATAATACCCGTAGCATTTTCAGCAACATTTATAACCATAAACTAAATAAATACATGAATCAAAGTATTAGATAAAGAGGTGTAGAGTTTTGAGTAGGTTGACTAGATCTGTGAAGTCTAAAGCGCAAGTATCTGTTGAATACTTAATTATAATAGGCATATCTTTTGCAATACTTATTCCTGCAGGATATTTTTTCTATAATTATTCTAAAAGTTCTAACGATGCAACTATTCGTACTCAAATTACACAAATTGGAAATTCTATAATTACCAGCGCCGAATCAATTTACGGATTATCTGAAGGATCGCTCGTTACACTCGAATTGCGTTATCCTCAAAATATTCGTGATGTATATATTTTAGATGGAAAAGAGTTAGTGATAAAATATGAATTGTCGAGCGGTATGAATGAAGCAGTATTTTTTTCTAAGATAATTTTATCTGGAGATTATAACTATACTAGTTATAATGCTACCGGCAGAGTTGAATGCTCTACACTACCTTGTGGAAGTTCTTCGATAATACATAATAATGTAACACAGCAAGGTAATCATCAGTTAAGATTCGAATCCAAGACGAATTATGTGTTTATACTACAATCGAAATGATTCTTAAGATGATACACAAATCAAAAAAAGCTCAAACGTCGATGGAGTTTGTTATACTTACAGGATTTATGCTTTTAGCATTTCTGATATTTTATATTGTTATACAATCAAAACTGGTTGAAGCAAACAAAGATAATGTTGATACGTCTGCAAAGCAAGTTGAATTGCTAGTGGTTAATGAATTAAAATTAGCAGAGTCTGTTACTGACGGGTATTATAGAGAGTTTGAACTTCCTTCTAATGTTGACGGTTTAGACTATACTGTAGATATAATTCCTGGAGTTAGCAACACACCAGAAATTGTGATAAAATATAATGGTAAAGAACGTGTCTACTTTGTATCTGGCGGATATGTGGACAATACTTCTAGAGTGGGAAAGGGGAGAAATAATATTTCAAAGAGTAATGGTTTAATACTCGTACAAAATATGACTTCTTAGATTGACGGTTTAATAGCAGTATATATTGTTCTACTCGTATATTATACTAATCATATTAGTACAAAATACGCTTCCTCGATTTGTTAATCACAACTTTTTTAAATAACTTATATGATTGTTTCATACTTTCGATAGATGAGTTAGTTTAATAGAGTAAATTAATAGAGTAAATTTTATGTTTTGCTAGAGTGCTAGAGTGTGATTATATGATTAACAAATTGAAGAATATTTTTACTGGTTTTTGGGAGAATCTATTTACTGGAACTACTTATTTTAGATTAGGAATATATGGTGCTCCAAACAGTGGTAAAACAACTCTTGCTAATAGACTATGTAAAGATCTACTTAATATTGCTACAGAATTCACAGATATTTCTAACGTCGCTCACGAAACTCGCAAGATAAGTGTAAAAGAAAAATTATTGATTAACAAGAATGGTAAAAAAGTTTTTTTTGATTTAATTGATACTCCAGGAATTGCTACTAGAATTGATTATGAAGTTTTTGTAAAAGCAGGATTAACTCAGAAGGAAGCAAAACTTAGAGCAAGAGAAGCAACAAAAGGTGTTATTGAAAGTATCAAATGGCTTGAGAATGTAGATGTTGTTATAATAATGATTGATGCTACAAAGAACCCTTACAATCAAGTTAATTTAACAATAGTCGGAAATCTTGAAGCAAGATCAATCCCTTTTTTAATTGTAGCTAATAAGACTGATTTGAAAAGCGGTAAATTAGATAAAATTCAAGAAGCCTTCCCTAAATATAAGGTTCTTGGCATCAGCGCAAAGTTCTCACAAAACATAGATAAGTTATATGATGAATTGTTGCTTATGAGAAAAAAAATAAAGAGAAAAAGATAGACAGATGCACGGACTTCTACCATGTTAACCATACAATATTTACCCTACGCGCAGATAGCTTCTTTAAGTAGTTCTGATCGCATTAATACTATTCTATCTCTGCTTAAATCAGGTAAGATAGTAATACTTGAAGGGAGATTGAGTAGTAGTGATGAAGCGTCGTTAATACGTGAAACAATGAATGTTATCGATGGGGATTTTAATGGTGTAGAAATTGGTGTAATGCGCGACCATAATCAAAAGAATTGGACGGACAGAATCAAACACGGAATTTCCAAATGGCTTATTGGCGACAGAAGCGGCATAACTTTTATCGGTCCAGCAAAAATAATCAGCGAATTAAGACAGCATCCAGAAAATGTAGAACTAAATTTTCAAAAAGAATATTTATTGAAAAATATCAAGAAGGATGTTAAACCTATTATTCAAAAAGTTGTTATTAAAAAAGTTGTTAGTTCAGATAAATCTAAAAAATCAAGTAACCTTAAAAATATTAAAACTCGAGTGAGATAATGTATCATAAATGTGTTAAATGTGGAAAAATGTACGAACATGCATCTGAAGAAATAATTAGCGGATGCACTTGCGGCAGTAAATTATTTTATTTTGTTAAATCTTCAACCACTGGTAAAAAGAAGAATACTACAGAAGATATAGGATATTTTTATGAATTAGAAGATGATGAAAATAAAGAAATAATTGTATTTGATATTGAAGCTATAAATATTAAGAGTAGTGGTAAATATGAATTAAATATAGATGGCCTTATGAATTCTGATGGATTAATCTATAAGTATGGTGAAGGAAAATATAGTATTGATATAGATAATAACATGAAGCAATTGAAACGTAAGAGATAAAACTAAAAGAACAGAAATTATAAAAGGATAAAAATATAAACAACCCTTCTAAAGATTCACTATGTCAAACAAACCCTCATCTAAAATTTTGTTCATATGTTATGGTAATGTTGCTAGAAGTCAAATGGCTGAAGCATATTATAACAAATACACCGATTCAACTCATGCAAAAAGCGCTGGCGTAGGATATGATGTCGGAGAACGATACAATCATCCTGCTAGTGACGTTGTCAAAGTGATGCTCGAAGAAGACGTCGATATTTCTAAGAAAAATGTCAAACCATTAACACACGAAATGGTAAATGATGCAGACAAGATTATTGTCATGTGCGATCTAAATGATTGCCCGAGATTTTTACTCGATTCTGGTAAGATGGTTCATATTTCTGTACCTGATCCATTTGGTATAAGTGTAGAATATACACGCAGTGTTCGAGATGAAATCAAAAGAATTGTTTTAGATTTGATACATTCTGATTAGATAGTCCTGCCCATATACTATTTCCGCCACGCGAGTAAAAATCGCTTTCATCCAGGACGTGACTTAATATATAGAATGACAATTATAAAATAGAATTGAAATGATTTTTAAAAAGATTTAAATACTCTAAAAATCAAAAGATTCTGTGAGAAATAAGAGAAGTCCTACTAAAATTATTGAATCTACTAGCCCTAAAGTTGAAGGTTCATTTGTTAAATATTCCGGTGAGGAACTTGAAGACTGGACTAGCGATTATAGTACAGAAACCAGAACCAGCTTTATGAAACCTACAGATTCAGATGTTAAATACACTAGTATCCACACTCATCCAACAGCTTTTGAAGAAAAGAGAAAAACAAACAGAACTCTAGTAGAGAAAATAAGCAACATATTTCTTCCTGGATTATTTCCAAAATATGAAGGAACAGGAACATACAAAGAAATAAATTATAGTGCAACACCATCAGGAAAAGATTTAGAAAGTTTTCTGACGACCGAAAAAATGGAAACGATGATGATTGCCGTTAGAGAGCCTCAAACAGGCAAAGTTTTAGGATATACAATTATAAAAAAAACAAAACAAACACCCAAATTAGGCTTATTGACATTAGCAAATATGGATGACGATATAACAAGTTACACGCTAAGGCGTCAAACAAATATATTGAATAACGCATTACCAGCACTAAAGACAATTGCACATAGATACTCCTTAAAATACAGATTTGTACCAGTTAAAGGATATACTATTAATGATTCCAAGACACAATACATAAAAAAAATAACTCCGGCAATAATAGGAATAATAAGTCTAGGAGCAAGCACAATATTTTTAGGAAAGGAAATAACAGGAAATGTCATAGGAAACATCAGCCACAATACACCAAATTTAACGGGAATAATATTATTCACAATAGGAATAATAGGAATTCTAACCTATATAAGAAACAATCAATAGTACCAACAAAGATAGTAGTAGCCCCGTCCATATACAATTCTCTAATTAACTTTATAAAACGTATTTCTATTCTTGGAACATGAGTGGCAATATGTTATTAATAGACGTGCATGCACATTTGGATCTTGAAGGATATGAACAACATGGTGGCGTAGATAAAGTTATAGATGAATGCGTGCATAATGGTGTAAAAGCAATAATAACAAATGGTACGGACATTGAAAGTAATAGACGAATTCTAGATATTGCAAAAAAACATTCTATTGTAAAAATTGCTCTTGGAATTTATCCTACGCATTGTCTTGAAATGGTTGAAGAAGGTCAAGATGAATTATTTAATGATGAATTACACTTTATTGAGGAGAATATACAAAATAAGAAGTGTATTGCTATAGGAGAAGTCGGACTAGAGTATTCTACAGTTAAGGATTTGAATGATTCAAAAAAGCGTATTCAAAAAGATTGTTTAAAAAAATTTATACATTTAGCAAAAAAACATAATGTTCCCATAATTATACATTCTCGTGGAGCAGAGTTAGAAGTTATAGAATTATTAGAAGAAGAAGGAATGAAAAATCATAAAGTTGTCATGCATTGTTTTTCTGGAAGAAAACATCTTGTTCAAAGAATTCGCGATAATAATTGGTATTTTAGTATTCCGTGTAATGTCGACAGAAGTCTACATTTCCAACAGATAGTTAAAGATACTCCTATTGAACAATTATTAACGGAAACTGATTCTCCGTATTTAAGTCCTGTCCCTGGAACAATTAACAGGCCCGACAATGTTAAGCATACAGTAAAGAAAATTGCTGAATTAAAATTAATGACTCCAGAGGAAACTAGTAATATTATATATGCAAATTATCAAAAATTATTTTTGTAACTTTAGGTCGAATAAAATGGAAAAAACTAAATATTATTCATGGAAGAATAACAATCTTGCAAATGGTTGCAAGCAATGTGTTCTTGGTAGAAAACTTGTCGTATTTGTGACGGGTGTTTGTCCTAGGAATTGTTTTTATTGTCCATTATCTGAACAAAAAAAGAACATGGACGTAATATTTGCTAATGAAAGACAATTAATAGACGAAAATGAAACCATTGCTTTAATCGAAGAAGCAAAAGCGTGCAAGGCTAAGGGCGCAGGAATTACTGGCGGAGATCCTCTAGCTAGAATTGAAAGAACATGTAGATATATTAAATTATTAAAAAACGAATTTGGAAAAAACTTTCATATACATTTGTATGCTATAACAGATACGTTAAGTGCTAAAAATTTGAAAATGTTAAATGACGCAGGTCTTGATGAATTAAGATTGCATCCTGATTTTACGTCTGATAAGAATTGGAAAAATATCGAGTTATTATATAATATAAAAAACTTTGAACTTAAGCGTAAATATCATTTCGATTTAGGTGTAGAAATTCCCTCTATTCCCGGATATGATATTCAAACAAAAAAGCTTATTAATTATTTTGCTGAAAAAATAGATTTTCTTAATTTGAACGAATTAGAAATAAGCGATACAAATAGCTGTGAACTCGTCGAGAGATCCTTTGTTACAAAGGACAGAACTTCTTACGGTGTAAAAGGATCACAAGAATTGGCATTAAAATTATTGAAATATTGTGATGAGACTTATCCTAAATTAAATGTTCATTATTGTACATGTAAATTAAAAGATGGTGTGCAATTACGTGAAAGATTAAAATTAAGAGCTAATAATACTAAAAAAATATTTGATATAGTTAGTGAGGATGGAACATTTATTCGAGGAGTAATATATCTTAATACTCTAAGACCATCATTTGGATATAAAACAGTACTTAACAATTTATTTCCAGTTGAACGCGAGAGATTATTGAAAGAATTAAATTCTTCAAGAAATGATTTAATTAAAGAATTTGGAATTCCAGGTAACATGATTATTGTTGATGAACAAAAACTTAGATTAATAACAAATGTTGGTGTGGTCCAGAAATTATCTAAGCAATTACATTCAAAAGGATTAGTTCCAGCAATTGTCGAACAATATCCAACATGGGACCAGATGGAAGTCGATGTGGAGTTTTTGTAAGACTTGTTTTTAAAATTAATTGTTATGATCTCGTGGTCTATGCGGCGAGCTTTTTTAGAAACGCAAAGAACTAAAAGTTCTTGCGCACAAGAAACTTTGTTTCTTTGTGAAACCTCGGAAAAATAAAGTTCGCTTTCAGCGAAGAAATTTAAAATATTTATTATATTGATTCGGCCTCGTGGTCTAACGGTATGATGTCGCTCTCACTCAGCGAAGGTAGCGCGTTCAACTCGCGCCGGGGCCAGTTCTTACCGTCAACTATATAAACATACATTATTAGAATGCTTCTAGAGAGGTGTGAGTTGAAATATTTTGATATTCCTAAATATAAAGTTAGACCAAGACCTGGTAGATTCTTGTTTGATAGAGTATTAATATTATTAGGGTTAGGTGTGGTATTATATTTAGGCATCTATGTAAATTATTATTTACTCAGTACAGATATTCCTGTTGTTCTTAATTGGATGTTTATTATAGGTATAATCTTATTGATTGTTTTAGAATTGATATTATGTACTATTAGATATGGTAATTATTCATATGAATTTTTTGAACAAAAAGTAGTCATAACCGATGGTGATACTAGAAAAGTTTCATATGCTGACATAAAACACGTTTATTATGCATACAATTTTGTCGACAAATGGTTTAATACGGGTTCTATTGTTCTGGAATTAAAGAGTGGCAAGAAAGTTAAACTTAAATATTTGACGTCGCCTAATCAAGCTTACTTATTGATGCAAAACTATGTCAAATAATAACATTTATATATCTCCTAATCCGGGTTTCTCTCTATGGATTTCAAGTCAAAATTTTATACAATCTTCAAATCTCTAAATCCTTATAATTATTCGGAGTTAACCGAACACAAATTTTCTCAAGTGTTAAAATATTATTTGTTTATAATTATCTTGTCGCTAATCGTGATGTTTTTAATATTTATTCCTTTCTTATTTATGACTGGTTCATACATTTCTCAAAGCACGGCTCATTTTAATTCGTTTAATGTGAGTTCGAGTTTTCAATTGAAAGATTCATTCAATGTGTTATCTGACCCTGTTATAAGATTTGAAGGAGCAGAAAAGAATGTGACTAATGAATTAGTTTTGATAACTCCTGCTGGAGTATTCTATAAAAAATATCTTGTATTTGGTTCACAAAAAGAAATTCCTCTGAGTAGTGTTAATGTTGTGGACAGTGCTAAGGCGAAGATTCTTCTTGGTCTTGGAATATTCTTCATATTGCCATCATTATTTTTCTGGTCAATAATATTCTCAATAGTTTATTTCAGTGTGATAATATTAATAACTTATATTTTATTGCTATTGATTACTGGACTATTCCGTATGGGTATAGGTTTAGGTAAATTATTGAAGACAAGCATTTATGCGTCGACAATATTTATTATGATACAATTATTATTGATGCCTTTCTTTAGAATGTTCTTATTGCCTCTATTAGTATATTGGATTTTATTAATTATTATTTTATTCTTGTGGCACGATCAACATAAAGGAGAGCATAGCAACGATAATTCTCGTGATGATGCAGAGAGGCATAGTTCTAAATCTAAAGATATATTTGGCACTAAAAGTGGAAGTTCTAATAGTTCTTCGAATAAGATTGAAGCAAGAGACAGTTATGACGTTGATGAACATGGTAATATGAAAGGTTCATCTAAAAAACACAAGCATTCTAGCGATGAAGACGATGGTTATGTGGAATTGAAGTAATTTTTTCTTTTCTCTCAAGTGAAAACAATAAACTTTAAATACTTCTACGACCAAGTACTAATATTGTGATGGTGATTGGTTATGGACTCTAGAGAACAAAGAATTGCGACTCTCGCAACGACATTAAGATCTTCTGGTATTGCTAAAAGTGATAGTCAAGCTAAAATGATGGCTGAAGACATGATAGGTGTTGAAGAACACGTTCAGAAAAGTTACGAAGTCGAAAACACAAGAGCAACTGAATATTTACAGACCGCTAAAAATTTAGGAAATCCAAGACAAACAATTAAACCTGAACCCATTTCTGAAAAAACAACACAAGGTTCTATTCAAGGTTCTACTTCTTCAAGAAGAATTGAACCCCTGCCAAATACCAATTCTCAGACGAATATACCTTCCAATGCAAATTCGAGTGCGAATTCTAGAATCGCTCAAGAATATACTGATGTTAATTTTGGTGGAAGGACGTTGAATCAGGCGCAAACATTTGATCACGATACACATAATTCTGCGTTAGAAGCAATAAAGGCGCAAATTGGTAGAACTCAAATTACTCCTTTGGAAGATATGAATCAAGATTTGGAATCAGAACAACCAGAACATATAAATATGCTTGAACCGAAATCTGAACCAATAACATCTGCAAGGTTAGCTGAAATTAAACTTCCCGAAGTAAAACTTCCAGAAACTTCCCAAGAAAATATTTCTACAAATTCTTCTGAAATTATTCCTGAAGAACCTAAAGAAGCAAAATTGGATGCTCAAAAACTTATTGACATGATGGAAGAAGACGGCAATAAGATGGAAGAACATACTCGAGAGATTAAAGAGAAACCAAAAGATGCCAAACCTAAAGAAGCATACGAAGAGAATAACATTGATTTGGGTAACGTGTTTAATTTTAATAAGAGATAATTCTCTTTGAGGTCCTGTCAGATAAACACCGAAACATTTATAAATAATACTTTACTACGTAGTAACAACATACATTTATTATGGTTATTCAAAAATTTTTGAAAGCTGTTTAACATTATTATGGGGGATAAAATGAAAAATATACTATACGTACTGGTTTTTGTATTGCTTGCATCTAGCGTATGTGCTGCTGCATCATTTACTGCATCTAATTTAGATTTTGGTTCGGACACTCAATCACGTAGTGTTGATGTTACGCTACCTTTGACTTTGACAAACACTGGCGACGTTGCATTAACAATAGCTTTAACATCTACATTGAAGACAACATACAATACTGTTATAGCACAGCCAAGTGTAACATTAGCTCCTGGCGCAACTACAAATGTTGACATAACAATCTCAATTCCTAAAACACAATCTTCTCAAAAAACTGATTTAAGTGGTGGAATAGTTGGAACTGCAGTTAGCGGAAATTCAACTGTAGCTAGAACATCGCACGTAACAATCACTACAGAAAGTATGCTTGAAATAAATAAAGTAACTATAATGATAGACGGTGGTAGTGAGAAAACAATGACTGATTCAGATTTTACAGATTCTGATCTAAAAGCAGGCACGTCATTCGTTATAAGAGTATACGCAAAGAATGATTATGCTACATCGACAAGTATTGATATGACTGGTGTAGAAGCATCAATATCATCTGATTCAGATTTAAATTTAGATGATACTCAATCAATCGGTGATATAAACCCTACTCATAAAGAATTTGCTGAATTTAGTGGACAAATACCAACAGACGCTCAAGACGGAGACACTTATAGTATAGATGTATCTGCAGATGGTGTAGATGATAATGGCGCGGAACATTATGCTTCAACGTCTAGAGACATCAGAGTTGAAAGAAAGACTGATGAAATTTCCATAACAAAATACAAAATTACACCACAAACAATTTCCTGTAATGGCAAAGTCACTATAAGTGCAACTTTACAAAATACTGGAAGATATAATGAAGCTAGTACTTTTTTATTAATTGAGAATGATGAATTAGGTATAATGGAGAAATTCTATTCATTAGCAATGCAAAAGGATGATTCAGTATCAAAAACATATTCATTCAATATTGATAATACGACTGCACCTGGTTCATACGATTTCATGTTAACAACATTCTATGGTTCAGATAAACAGAGTACTTCTCAAGTTGTAACGTTAAACGTTGATCCATGTCAACAAACACAACCAACACAACCAACTATAATCACAACACCAACTAATACTAATACAAATACACAACCAACAATTCCACAAGTAGTACCAATAAATGGAGCAACACCAGCATATGGAAATGCATCGTTTACAGACAGTCCAACATACCTTGTTGTATTAATTGCAGCAGTTGTTGTAATACTATTAATACTAATAATATTATTGGTAAAGTTTGTATTCTAAGTAGAACAAATATTATTTTTTTATTCTTTTTATTATCTTCTTTATTATAATATATTTATATAACAGTTTTTATAATTGTTTTATGTTTATTTTCTAAATTTTCATAACCTTTATATACAATTTGTCTTGATGTATCATCACCTAGTATGTAGCTAGTAATTATCTAATATTTCAAGAGGTGTGTTATGAAATTAGTTTTTCACGGTGGAGCAAGAGAAGTTGGTAAAAGTTGTATTGAACTTTCAAGTGGAGAACAAAGATATTTAATGGATGCAGGACTAAAATTTAAGGAACACGGTTTCGAAGCTCCATTCGAGGTTTTTGATTTGCCAAAAGTCGATGCATTATTCTTAAGTCACGCTCATCTAGATCACTCTGGCGCTCTGCCGTTATTTGAGCATTTCAATCTTATCTGTCCAATATATGCAACTGAACAGACAAGAGACTTGACTGAAATATTACTTAAAGATTCATATAAGATTGCGCGTATTAAACATTTACATCCAGCATATGATAAACCTGATTTAAGAAAAGTATTGAAGGCAACTAATGTTGTACAATTTAATAAATCTTATACTCTTAAAAATTTGGAATTCAAATTTTTTAATGCAGGACATATTCCTGGAAGTGCTATGATATTAATGAAGATTGAAGGTAAAAAAGTTCTCTATACAGGAGATTTCAAATTAAGAAGTACTGAACTTATGAAAGGCGCTGGTGATGAACTAGATAAATTGATAGCTAGCGGAGATCTAAAGGATATTGATGTATTAATATCAGAAACAACTTATGGCGGAAAGACAATGCAGATGCATGAAGAAGTCGAGGCAGTTTTTTTAGATAGAATACAACAAGTTATAGATAAAGGATCAGTCGTTATTCCAGTATTTGCATTAGGAAGAGCTCAAGATATATTATTAATGCTCGCTAAACGTAAATGGCTTGTACCAGTATATCTAGACGGAATGTGTATAGATGTTACAAAAATAATTTTACACGATGATCAATCATATCTTAACAGTAAAAAAGAGTTATATGATATGTTCAATAAGCGTATATCTTTAGTTAAGAAAGAAAAACAGCGACTTAATATTGTTGGAAGTCATGCTATTTTTATAACGACAAGTGGAATGCTTCAAGGAGGACCAATATTAACATATGTAGATAATATGTGGGGTAATCCAAATAATGCTATATTCTTGACTGGATATCAATGTAAGAGAACTAATGGACAATTATTATTAGACGAAGGTTATGTATATTTGCATGGTTGGAAAACGCAAGTCAAATGTCAAGTACAGAAATTCGACTTTTCAGGACATGCAGATGATCCACAAATAAGAGAACTCATAACAAAAATTAATCCAAAGAATTTAATATTACAACACGGCGATCCAGAAAACAGCATGATGGTTGCAGAATGGGCAAAAACAAATCTACCATGCAAAGTATTTGTACCTGCGGTTGGAGATACGTTGGAGTTTTAAGGAAAAAATATCTTCTCAAACACCAGACTTATTCATTTAATATCTGCTGTAGATGTTAAGGTTAGAGTAATAGGTGCTGCGTAAGCTTTCGTTGCTTTCAAAGTTTTCTTATCGAGGGTTATACCTGATTTGCTTAATCCATATATTCCTCCTAAAATACCTGCAAGTCCATCAATGTTTCCTTTAATATCAATTCCTGATACATAGTTTACCGCTTGTGGAATTAATTCTTTTAGATAAGGAACATGATCAATACCTTCGCCTACTAGACGACCGATGCCGTACATTGCTGCCGCTCCTGCTGTTATCAAAAATAAATCAAGAGTTCTCTTTTTTAGAGAATATTTAATAATAGAATCGCCATTGTCATATTCTATTCTTTTTGCCCATGAACTTTCAATAATCTTTTTCATTTTATCCCCCGATATGTGATTTATGTAAAGAGAATATTACTTTTAATTAAATACATTTTCTCAAATCGATTTGAGTAAAGTGATAAAATTAGATTTTATTCGTCTAGAATTCATTCAATATTCTTAAAGAATTTTTATCAAGAGATCTTTCTAATTCGAAGAATTTTCCGCTATTAAGATGTTTTATAATAAATTGATTGTCTGGATACTGGTTCCACCTCTTAAATTCATTTATCTTAACCCATTTATTATATCTCGTTTCTGTTTCATCTAATAATTTGCCTTTGAATTTATCGCTTGTGAATACTATAATTTGGTGATGATACTCTGTCTTTTTTGTTTTATCTATGGATTTTATATTGAATACACCTGAGAACTTAAAATCTTGAATTTCATATCCTAATTTCTTTTTACATAATATCTTAAGCTGGTCTTCTATTCCTGTTTCTTTTCTCAATTTTCCAAAACATGACAAACCCCACACATTTTGAAACGGTTGCTTCTTACTTGCGCTAGCAAGAATCTTTCCATTTTTTAGAAGTAGAACTCCTAAAACTGTAAGTGGCTGGTCGGTAAAACTCATTGATTCTAAATCGACATAAGTCACGAGTTTTTTTCCCTCTGAACCAAGATTATACATTCCATTATTTTTTGTAATAAAATTATTTTTTAGAAGCCAATTAAGATGATATGTGAATTTACTTGTACTATAGAATTCTTTATGAAACAATTCATTAAACTCGAGATTATTTTTTATAGACAATACTTTCAGAATGTGCCTACGCATAGGATTATCTAGAACTTTCTGCATAATTCTAGAATATGTTAAAACTATTTAAAGATATCGATAAAAAATAATTTAAGAAATAATAAAAAAGTAGTCTTATAATTCTATCCGGCCTTTTTTTCAATAATCCTAACAACTTCTTCTGGAGTTTCTGCAAAGTATATTCCTTTTAGATGTGTTGCAGATATGTATCCGTGTTTCATCGTCTGACTTTTGAGCCATTTGAATAATCCTTCCCAATATTTTTTATTAACACAAATTACTGGAACTGGATCTACCATATGTGTCTGTATTAATGTAACGTATTCAAATAATTCATTTAATGTACCATATCCTCCTGGATAGAATACTAATGCATTACTTTTTATGGCAAGACTAAATCTTCTTGCAAATAAGAATTTGAATGACATTTGATGTGTAAATATTTCATTTCCTACGGACTGTTCTCTCTTCAATAATGCTGCTTTGAATCCTATAGATATTGTTTTGGCTCTTGTCGCCCCAGTATTAGCGGCTTGCATTATTCCTGGACCACCGCCAGTTAATAGTGCATATTTTTTTAATCCTAATTTGTATGATGTCTCTTCACAATGTTTATAGAATTTATCAGTATTATTAGTTGCGTGAGTTCCAAAGACTGATACTATTTTTCTATTTACACTATCAAGTATTCTTAACCCTTCAGCAACTTCTTTATCAACTTCCTCGACCGTTTTTACGATATTTCTAAAATATTGCTTGTTCTTTGGTATTATAGCCATTTACTCAACTCCCTTCTACTCATTTCGTTGTTCAATCTTTTTTAATATGTCCTCTTTACCTTTCCAGTCGAGAACTTCTTTTAATACTTCAGTTATGGTTTCTACTGGTATTATTCTTACTTTTGATAATTTTTCTTTGTCAACAATTATATCCTGCACATTTGTTTTTGGAACAATAATATTTTTTATTCCTGCAGCAATTGCAGCTTCTATCTTTGCACTAACGCCGCCTATTGGAAGTACTTCTCCACGTACAGATAATGATCCCGTCATTGCATAATCTTGTTTTATTGGAATTCTTTTTAATGCTGATATTATTGTTGTTGCAACTGCAATGCTTGCACTATCTCCTTCGACACCTTCATATGTTTGTAGGAATTGTACATATACATCTTTATGTTCTTTAATGTCTTCACCGAAATATTTTTTGATTATTGCCGAAACATTTGTTATTGCTTCTTTTGCTATTTCTCCAAGTTTTCCAGTAGCAATTATTGCACTTTCTTTTCCACCAGGAGTAACTTCTGCTTCTATTGGTAATACTATTCCTGAATAATTTACTCCAGAACCAATTACTGCAAGTCCATTTACTCGTCCTATCTTTTTACCACTTACAACAATTACTTCATATTCTTTCTTTCGTTCTATGAATTTATCTGACATTTGTTGTTCTAATGATCTTGCAATTTTTCTTGCTGTTATTATATGTAATTTAGTGACGTACTCTGCTTTTTCTTCTACTGCAACGTCTCCAGCTGCTCTTATTAATCCGCCTAGATCTCTAAACATTAATGATAATGATCCTTTTCTATTTGCTTTTCTTCTGGATTCTTCTATAATATAATCTACAGCTTCTTTTGTAAAGTGTGGAATTTTTTTATCTTTGTTAACTTCTTGTGCTACAATTATTGCAATTTTATTTCTATTCTCCTCAGTATCAGGCATAGTTTCATTCATGAATACTTCATAACCATAACCTCTAATTCTACTTCTAAGAGCTGGATGCATGTGTTGTACTGTTTCAACATTTCCAGCTGCAACTAATATAAATTGACATGGAACAGGTTCAGTTCTAACCATTGCGCCTGCACTTCTTTCTGATTGTCCAGTTATAGGATATTTACCTTCTTGAATTGCCGTCAATAAATCTTGTTGTGTTGCAGGTTCAAGTGTTGAAATTTCATCAATAAATAATACGCCCATATTTGCTTTATGAATCATTCCCGCAACTACTCTTTCATTTGCAGGAGTTCCAAGACCACCTGATTGAAATGGATCGTGCAAAACATCTCCAAGTAATGCTCCAGCGTGAGCGCCAGTTGCATCAAAAAATGAAACATTTTGTTTATCAAAATTATCTACAATAACTTTAGGAGTTCCTTCGTTAGAACCTCCCATCATTTTTTTTCCGACATTCATGAATAATACGAATCCTACTAGAAACATCATTCCTCCAAGGAAGAATGCTGCAAACATTATATCTGACTTATAATAACTTCTAACCCACCATGGTACAATCATTGCAAGAATTGCAAGTATTAATACAATTATATTTTGAGTTTTTAATGCACCGTTATTCTCGAGTTTTGCTCGACTTACAACTTCTCGTCCCTTTCCTGCGGCAATAGTTCTTATTAATGGCTGATTTTCATCATTTGCATTTGGCAATGCTAATACGTCAACAAGTTTTTCTTTAGGAAGTAATTCAGCTAGTGCCATTCCAAGCATGCTTTTACCGGTTCCAGGTTCTCCAATTAAAAGAACATGTCTTCTTTGTTGTGCAGCTTTCTTAATAACATTAACTGCATCTTCTTGACCTATCACTTGATTAATCATCAATTTTGAAATTGGAATATCTTTAGTAGTTGTATACTTAAGATTCTTGAAATCGATTTTTGGTTCAACCGGAGCTTCTTTACTATCTGCTGGTTTTAAATCCATTTTTTTAGCTTTAATTTTATTCTTCTTATTTTTCTTGTTTGTTATAACTGCATCTTTATTCTCGATAACCTTATCTACTTTGTTCACATTCTTACTTTCAATCTTCGTCTTTACTTTCTTACCAGAACTTTTCTTAGCCATACATCACACCCTTACAATAATTAGAATGAGTTATAATCTATTAATAAATCTTTTGGAATATGAATCTATTAAAACACTTCCTTTGATTTAGAAACGTGTGTCTTATCTCAATAACTCTTCAACATCACTTATATTAATAATTGGTTTCGGACTTCTTATTGTATCATCGTGGCCAATTCTAGAACATGCTGTATTTACATAGATATCAACAAAATTAAAGTTCTCGAGTTCCAAAAAATTTAATTCGCTACAAATTAACATGAATACTTTTTTGTCAGACCACTTCTTTAGAATTTTATCTTTAAGTAGTTCTGCTCTTTTAGTATTATTCTGACCGCGCTTTGTCGTAACAATTATTCCTATATTTTTACTTGTCAAGAATTTTAATGTTCTGCCGCGTGTACGCTTTTGAATGTCATCATACATTTCTTTTTTAAGAACGTTCAACTTATTTGTTTTCGGATCATAACAGTATATATCTTTGCGATTGTTTACAAGCAATGCTTGCGGATGAAATATTCCATCACCTATATATAGGAAGGCATCAAAGTCTTCTCCATGAGTGGTGAGATTTTTTGCATCAAAGTTTTCCGAATTACATCCTAATAGTTGACCTTTTTCAGATGTCATTCCATCATATAAGAAATTTTTAGATTTGACAAGTAATATTTTTTTATCTTTTGCTTCAAGTTGTTTTTCTATGTCAGGTAATTGATGTAAAAATTGCACACTACTAAATAACATTAATTTATTTGGAAGTTTTTTTATTATATTATCAGGTACAATAATCTTCTTATTATATTTTGCAGGTATAAAAACTATATCAGTCATAATACGCTGTAATATTAGATGTTTTATAAATTTTAGGAAAGTTTTCATTTTTTGTTTGAATCCTTTAATTATAGCTAACATGACAAACTTTATAAACGAAATATCATTCTTACTACTAAATAATAGTCATAATTTATATAGTCGATTAAAAAATCGATAATTTATTATAATAATCGATAATCTGTTATACTGTTTGTTGGGGGCGGAATAATGCGTGAATCAAATAATAATTCTTTTGTAATAAGTTCGTTAGGTATCTTTTCAATTTTCTTTGTGATGTTATTATTAACTCAGGTCGGCATGGTTTCTGCTGCAGACGTTACTCCTCCTGTTATTTCTGGCGTGCCTTCAAATCAAGTCACAGAGGCTACTTCCCCTGCAGGTGCAATGCTTATCTATCCTTTACCTACTGCAATTGATGCTGTTGATGGTCCAGTGCCTGTTAATTGTTCTCGTGCACCCGGTTCTACTTTTGCTTTGGGTAATACTACTGTTACCTGTACTGCTATTGATAGTTCTAGTAATCTTGCTAGTGCTTCATTCATAGTTTCTGTAATTGACGATATTGCCCCATCTATTTCCGGTTTACCGACAAACGCTTCTACTATTACTCTTAATGCAACAAGTTCTTCTGGTGCAACATATAGTTATAGTCTTTCAGCAACAGATATTGTTGACGGTTCTGTTTCTGTTATTTGTTCGATTCCTTCTGGTTCTACTTTTCCAATAGGAAATAATTTTGTTACTTGTACTGCTACTGATGCTCATAGTAATGTCGCGACTAGAACTTTTACTATTTCAGTTGTTGATACTACTCCTCCTATAATTACAGGTACACCTTCTAATTTTAATGTTGAAGCAACTTCATTCAGTAATACATTAGTTACATACCCTACACCAACAGCGGTTGATATTGTAGATGGTTCCAGAACTGTTGTCTGCTCTCCTCTTTCGAACACGCCTTTTGTTTTAGGTAATACTACTGTTACTTGTAGTGCAAGTGATACAAGAGGTAATACTGCTAGTACTAGTTTTGTCGTCAATGTTCGTGATACTACTGCTCCTACTATTACAACACCGTCAAGCATAACTCTTAATGCTACTTCATCCAATGGAGCTGTATTTAATTACAACGCTTCTGCTGTTGATTTAGTTGATGGTTCTGTTGTTGTGAATTGTTCTAAAGCTTCTGGAACTAATTTTAGTATTGCGAGTACAGTTGTAACTTGCAATTCCGTGGATTCTCACAATAATCTTGCCACTAAGAGTTTTACTGTTACAGTTCAGGATATTACTCCTCCTGTTATTTCAGGTATGCCTGCAAATTCTACTGTTGAAGCTACAGGTCTTTCTGGTGCAGTATCTACATATGTTATGCCAACTGCTGTTGATTTGGTTGATGGTCCTAGAACTGTTATTTGTTCTAAACTTTCTGGTTCTACTTTTGCTTTGGGCAATACTACTGTTACTTGTAGTGCAAGTGATACAAGAGGTAATACTGCTACAAAAACTTTTATGGTATCTGTCGTCGACACGACGCCACCAGTTGTAAGCGGAACACCGTCCAACATTGTGCAGGAAGCCGTATCTCCTTTAGGAAATATTATAACTTACGTTGCGCCAACTGCTTTCGATATTGTAGATCCAAGCGTTACTATTAATTGTACAAATGTTTCAGGATCACTTTTTAATCTAGGAAGTATTGCTGTTGTTTGTATTGCAAAAGATTTTAGTGGTAATGTCGGTTGGAGTTCATTCGTTGTTACTATACGCGATACTACTGCTCCTGTTATAACAGGAATATTAACAGATATAAATAATGTTCAAGCTACCTCTCCAAGTGGTGCTGTTGTAAATTATTCTTTACCTAGCGTCACAGATATAGTCGATACTGCAGTTGTATCGAATTGCTCACCCGCATCAAACTCTATTTTTTCTTTAGGAAGTACTCTTGTTACTTGTAATGCACGTGATTTTTCAAACAATACTGCTCTTCCAAGATATTTTAGTGTGACTGTTGTTGATACTACTGCTCCTGTTATTTCTGGTTTGCCTATTAATACTACTCGTGAAGCCACCTCTCTTAATAGTACAATCGTAAATTATACTGCGCCAATTGCTACGGATATTGTTAGCGGAGTATTAAATACAACTTGTATAAAACCTTCTGGTTCAGCATTTAATTTAGGAAATACTACTGTTACTTGTAGTGCAATTGATTCAAGCGGTAATTTAGCTAGTCAGTCTTTTGTTATTTCTGTCGTTGATACTACTGCTCCTAATATTACTGGTTTGCCAGTCAATAATACAAGAGAAGCGACTTCTCCTGCTGGAGCAATATTCACTTATACGTTGCCAACTGCTGTTGATTTGGTTGATGGTTCTGTAGTTGTGAATTGTTCTAAACTTTCTGGTTCTACTTTTGCTTTGGGCAATACTACTGTAAATTGTACATCTAAGGATTCACATAATAATTTGGCTAGTAGAACTTTTGTTGTAACTGTCGTTGATACTACTGCTCCTGTTATTTCTGGTTTGCCTGTTAATAACACTAGAGAAGCGACTTCTCCTGCTGGAGCAATATTTAATTATACTTTACCAACAGCGTTGGATTTGGTAGATGGAAATGTAAGTGTAAATTGTTCTTATGGTTCTAGTCCGTCTGAACTTCCTGTAGATCTTGGAACAGCAGGCAATTTTGTTATATTAGCAAAATCAGGAATTTCAACTACTGGAACTACTTCAATCGTCGGGGATATTGGAGTTAGTCCAATTGCTGCGACTGCTATCACAGGATTTGGATTAATTATGGATGCTTCGAATACATTTTCAACGTCATCATTAGTTACTGGAAAAGTATACGCCGCAAATTATATTGGTCCTCCTGCAACAACTCCAGTCAAAATGACTACAGCTGTAAGTGATATGCAAACAGCATATACAGATGCTGCTGGACGAGCACCTGATGTTACAGAATTAGGTGCAGGAAATATTGGTGGAATGACATTAGTTCCTGGAGTATACAAATGGAGTACTAACTTGTTAATACCAACAGATATAACACTCTCTGGAAATTCAAATGATGTTTGGATATTCCAAGTAGCACAAAATCTAAATATTGCCTCTGGTAAACATATTATCTTAAGTGGCGGTGCACAAGCTAAGAACATCTTCTGGGTAGTCGCTGGCCAAACAACACTTGGAACAACATCTGTATTCAACGGAAATATTTTGGATCAAACAGCTATCGTATTAAATACGGGTGCAACATTAAACGGTCGAGCATTAGCACAAACAGCAGTAACATTAGATGCAAATAACGTTAGCATTGTAGCCGGGCAATTATTAAGCGGTCTTTTTGCTTTAGGTAATACTACTGTAAATTGTACGTCTAAGGATTCACATAATAATTTAGCTAGTAGAACTTTTGTTGTAACTGTCGTCGATACTACTGCTCCTGTTATTTCTGGTTTGCCAGTCAATAATACAATAGAGGCAACTTCTCCTGCTGGAGCAAAATTCGCATACACATTACCAACAGCATATGATATAGTAAGCGGAAACATAACTGTAGGATGTTCTATGGCTTCGAATACTACATTCCCATTCGGAAATACTACTGTTACTTGTAGTGCGACTGATTCAAGTAGTAATTTTGCTTTTGGTTCATTCGTTGTTACTGTTCGTGATACAATAGCTCCTAATATTACAGGTATGCCTGCAAATATATCTAAAGGATCAACATCCGCTGCTGGAGCAGTAGTTAATTATGTTATGCCAACTGCAGTAGATAATATAAATGGCAATGTTAGTGTAAATTGTTCAAAAGCGTCAGGCGCAACATTTGCAGTAGGAACAAATATAGTTACGTGCAGTGCAACTGATAATTCAAGTAATATCGCTACAAAAACATTTACTGTAATTATAACACCTAATCCTTATTTTACAACAGGATCATTTGTAGTATATACTAATGTATCTATGAATTATAGTATTGGTGTGAATGATTCTGGTGGAGCAAAAATAGTCAGTGTTATTGTTAATAACTCTAGATTCCAAATAATTAAAACCAATTCAACATTTATTTTTACGAATAATAACACTGTAATTCCAGGAACATACGCATTAACATTGACGGCTTTTAATAATAACAGTATGAATAATTCGGAGTCAATACTATTGACAATATTGACGCCTAATCAACAATATGTTACTGCTCCTATAGAGACCATACAATCTAATAAGACTGAAATTGTAATAAATCAGGGCAGCAATAATTTGAATACTGTGATTTTACCGTCAACAATACCTGGGTCTATAAGTGTTGATTTAATCGCTTTACTTAACGGAAAGAATGTTACAATATTAAACGATCTTTCGTTAATAACTGTTCAAACGTATAATTACAGTGTAAATTTACCTGCTAACACAATAATATACGGCGCATCTACATGGAATGGTAAATTATTATTCCCTGTTGTTGCAATAGGCGGAGTTGCATCTGGTGGAACTTACACAATCAGCGGTGGAACGGTAGATCTTGTAATTCAAGTAAGTAATGATGATTTAAATTTTTCATCGCCTGTAAAAGTTATATTAGGTGGAATGGCTGGAAAGAATGCAGCATACGCTCAAACAGGAATTTATACATTAACAGATATACCAACAGTATGTAATAGCGCAGTTAATCCTACAAATATAGACGCAACGACAACAAAAGAATGTTACATTAATTCAGGAAGCGATCTTCTGATATGGACATACCATTTTTCAGCATTTGGTGCATATGATATAATAGTTCCTCCTCCTGTAGTCCCTGTGGTATCTCATGGTGGTGGCGGTGGCAGCGGCGGATATTACGTTTGTGGCAATTGGAGTAAATGCACTTCTGCTGGAAATCAAGTAAGAATTTGTAATTCCGGAACAGGAAGTCACTCAGAAACATCTGCATGTAATTACACAAGCGATATAGTTGTTATAGCTAATTTGACGGAACCACAACCTCCAGTTAATAATACTATAGAACAGAATACTACTTCAGAAACACCTGACTCAGGTAATATACCTGCAAAATATTACAGCATAAAATCTGTGACAGGCGGAATTGTAAATGATTTACGGGAAGTTGTATTATCTACACCTGAACGTATAGCTGTATTGGTCTTGGTTATATTTATTATATTGTTAGTTGGGTGGTGGATATTCAATTCCAACAAAACTAAGAAAGTTAAGAAAAAATAATTTATCTTAACATTTTTTTATTTTTTTTAATTAATATTTTGTTATTATATCTTCTTGATTATATTTTTTTAGTATCACACTTTTATTAAAACGATATACCTTGATTAGGTATAGCTTATTTTAGATTTTTAATAATTAGTTTATATTTGTTATGCGATAATTCTTCTCTTTTAAATAAATTTTTAAATAACCTTATATATTTCACATCAGTACGCATATTGCATACTAGTTATTATATATACACATTACTGTTGTTACTGTTTTCGCATTGGTGATTTTATGGATTTAATTCACGGTTTATTATTAAATTATTATTTTCTAACATTCATAGCAGCGTGGGTAACTTCTACGCTCTTGAAAGCAGGTTTACATGCATGGAAGCATAGATCCAGATTTAGATTGAGAGATGGTTTTCAAAACGGCGGGATGCCAAGCGGTCATACTACAGTTGTATGTGCATTGACTTTTAGTTTATTTTTCAAAACAGGTTTAAGTGATTTGTTCTTTATATCCGCAATATTTGCATCAATTGTAATCAATGATGCATTCAGACTTAGAAAAAATATTGGATTGCAGGGCGAAAAATTAAATGAATTATTAAGAAAATTCGACGAGAAAACAATACACGTAGTATATGGTCATAGTTTTGCTCAAGTCATGGCTGGAATGTTACTTGGTCTTGGATGCGCATGGTTGTTTAAGATAATACTCGTAGCATCTCATTTATTCTAGAACTCTTACTATACTTTTTGTTATAATTATTATTCTAATCTAGATAGAACTATTTCTTTAAGATTATTTTTATCTGAATGATAACAGAAGCAATGCTATTAATACAATCGTTATAAGAATTCCTATAATTCTTGCAAATTTTTTTAGTTGTAAATGATTTTCTTTTAGATTTCTAAATTCTCTATATTGTTGGGATAATTTCTGTTCGAATAATTTATTATATTTATCTTCTTGTTTATCTACCTCTAGTAATCCTTCCTTGTATTCATCTCTATGAGAAATTATGTGTCTAATTATTCTATTTCGTTTAATCTGCGGTTTATGTCTCTCGAGAATATTGTCTTTATTGGCTATAGCCCCTTTCTTCACAACACTTTTAATATTTTTTTTATTATTGTTACCTCTAGTGCTCTTCTTATTTTTGCTTTTCCCCTTAACCATACTCACTTGATACCTTCCCTATATTAAAAGGTTTATTACTACTATAGAAACACTACTCGTTTTGATGTCTTGTCAGTTCTTTATCGATAACATTATAAATACATATTATTGATATTTTTATATTTCATGGATTAGGTTTCGATGGCTGAGTTAAAAAAGAGTCTGGGATTTTGGAGTATATTTTCTATAACTGTAACAGCGATGATAGGTACTGGAATGTTCTTCGGTACAGCTCTTGCTGCAGGCAAAGCAGGTAATGCTTCAGTACTGGTATGGATATTTTTAGGTATAATGACAATTTATGTCGGAGCATGCTTTGGTGAATTAACGTCTATGTTTCCAAGTGCTGGAGGAACATATGAATTTGCTAAACAAACATATGGTAAAGGTCTTGTATCTTTTTTAATAGGTTGGACTTCATGGATTGTTATTAATATGATGAATTCTCTTCTGATAGTTGCTGCTCTTGATTATTTGATTCCAAAAGATTATGGCGCTCTTGTAAAAATACTGATGGCGGTTGCGATAATCATAGTATTGAATTCATTTGCATACATGGGTGCTGAAGGTACGAGTGCAGTATTAGGATTTTTTGCTTTCGTAATTATTGCTGTACTGATTGCTATTATTGGAGTAGGATTCACGCATATTAATTATTCTAATTATATACCATTATTCTCCTTACCTTTTACAGGAATGCTTGTAGCATTATTTTTTATAATCGAGACATTTTTTGGATGGGAAAACGCTACGTTCATGGCTGAGGAAACAAAAGACGCTGAAAAAGTTATTCCGAAAGCATTAGTCGCAGGTTCAATTTTTGTATCAGTACTTGGAATATTATTAGCATTTATGATGTTAGGAGTAATACCTTGGCATATATTGGCAGGTTCTTTAACACCTGTATCAGATTTGACTGCAGTATTATTTAATTCATCAGTGGCTATTATAGTAAACATTGGTGTTGCTTTAGCATTGATAGGATCAGCTGCAGGAGGATTAGTTGGTGGTCCAAGATTATTATTAGGACTTGCTAGAGATAAACTTTTTATCGAACAATTAGCAGATATTCATCCAAAATATCAGACGCCATATAAGGCAATAATATTTCAAGCTATTGTATCAATAATAGTTGTAATATTTGGATTTGGAAACTATGAATATTTATTGGAGTTACTCGTACCTATTGCATTATTGATGTATATAAGTATAATACTTGCTGTTCCAATTCTTCGTTTTAAAAAACCCAATCATCAAAGACCATTTAAAGTATGGTTTGGAAAAACGGGACCTATCCTTATATCTATTGTATATGCTACAACGATTATAGCTTGGTTAATAACTACACCAAATGCAGGGAGTATGTTCAAACTCGGCTTAAGTTTTATATTTTTTGGAGTACCAATATTTTTACTTTTGATATCTTATTATGACCCTGATTCTATAAAGAGAATTAATGATTACTTTGCTAAATTTTCTCTATATTTTGAGAATATGAGTTTTCCAAATGAGTTCAAGAAGGAATTACTCGGATATTTTAAGGACGATTTAACTGATAAGACTATACTAGATTATGGTGCAGGGATAGGAACATTAACTATGTATCTAGCAGATGTTGTAGGACCAAAAGGAAAAATATATGCTACTGATTTAAGTCATAATAATATTGAGATATTAATGAAACGTGTATTAAAAAAAGGTTATAATAATATTGAAATAATACACGATGAACACCAAGTAAATAGAGTGCATCCGAGTGTCAAAAACATAGACGCAGTATTTAGTGTCGGAATGCTCGGTTATATTCAGAATGTTAGTAAAGTGTTAAGAGAGCTATACAAGATACTTCCACGTAATGGAAAAATATGTATGGTCGAATATGTTGATTATTTCTGGATTATACCAAATGTTAAATGGTTAAGTAACACTGAACAGATTGAGAAAGTGTTCAAAGAAGCAGGCTTTAGCGTACATGTAAAACGTAAGAGAAGATTATTCTGGAAGTATGTAATAATTTATGGTATAAAAACATCTGCTGGAGAAAATGTACTTTATATTTAAGAATAATGTTTGAATAATCTTTTTTAATAATTTTTTATAATTAAGCTTTATTTTCTTTTCAAGTAATCATTCAATTTTCTAAATGCTTGTCCTCGCATGCTTATATCGTTTTTATCCTCAGTATCCATTTCACCCATAACTTCACTGTACCCTTCTGGAATAAATATTGCGTCCCAACCAAAATTTGATTGTCTAGGACTTACAATTCGTCCCTTAACTATACCTTGGAAATACCTTATTTTTCCTCGAGAGTAATATCCTACAAGCGTTCTTGCTTCTGCTTTATCATTTTTCAATTTGATAGTGAGTTCGTATAATCCTTGATTTCCTATTGTTTGAAGAAACCATTTGATTAAAGGTCCTGGTAATCCTTTCAGACATTCAAGATATAATGAAGTATCTTCGACTACAAATGCTCCTGAATATTGTTTTTTTGCTTCAAACAATTTATGTTCTATTATTTTTTTTGCATCAAGTTCTTGAATTTCATCCAAATCTAATTTTAGTTGTTTAATATTTGGAATAATCTTTTGAACTTCTAAAAATTTATTGTCATTTCCTGTAATAAAATATAACTCAGAATTATTCTTTTTGTTAAGGTTAGAATCCACGTTGCTTTTTTTAAGATGTTTTATATCCCCAAAATATTCTACAGCGCAATCTTTGCAATACCAATCGCTTGAACCTTTTATAGAATATTTAGCAATATCACCACACATGGTGCACTTTTTCTCGAGAATCTTTTCATTCTTTAGTTTTGTTAATTCTTTTTTGACTTCACGTTTCAAAGATAGTTTCTTGTCAAGTCTTTCTTGTTCCTGCAATTTTTTTAATGATTCTCTTAGACCCATTTTGTTTTCCAGTTGTGCGAGCGCGGTGATGCTATTTTGTATTTTCTAATTGCTTATGTCGTCAATTGTAATCCTTGATCTTTAACTAGACCTGAGGCTATTCCTTGGCCTATATAATAACTATTCTTATTCATCATGCTAGTTATACTTTCGATAAACGTTTTGTCTTTTGTGAATTCTTTAGTTACTACTGTAATCTTTGATTTGCTCTCAATATATTTAACAGCTTCAGCTTTCCCGCCAAGTTCGTCAATAAGTCCATTATCTTTTGCTTCGACTCCCAAAAATATTTGACCATTAGCTAATGCTTTTACACTATCATATGACATATTTCTATTCTCTGCAACTGTAGTAATAAAATATTTGTGCATTGTATCTAATTTTTCTTGTATCATTGCTTCTTCAGCTGATGACATTGGTCTATATGGTGTTCCCATATCTTTGTATTCGCCGGCTACTAGTCTTTGGTATGTAACATTATATCTATTTAATAATCCGTATAATTCTAAATATGAGCCGTATACTCCAATTGAACCAACCATACTCATTCTATTTGCTACAATGTGATTAGTTGATGATGCTATCCAATATGCTCCTGAAGCTCCGCTCTCTCTAATCCATGCAACTGTCGTGATATTTTTATCATTCAAAGATTTTATTGCTTGCGCAATTTCGTCTGTTGCTACAGCGCTTCCACCAGGACTATCGATTTCGAATATTACTGCTTTTATATTTGCATCATTTTTTACTTTTTCAATATTTTTTATGATATCTGGTGAACTTGCTGTATCTGCACTAAATAATCCTGCACCATTTTCACTTGTTATTTCACCTTTGATAGGAATTATAGCTGTATTATATCCGACGATAGAATCATCATTATTGTTAAAGAATAAAGCTATTAATGCACTGAATATGAATAGTATAATTAGTATCTTAACCATAGTCCAAATCTTTTTTTTACTTGCGTCATTTTTGTCGTCTTGTGAATTTTTCATATATTACACCCCAAAATCTATTCAATTTAATTTTCATCTAATCTAATTCAAACTTTATCTAATTTGTATTCTTTGACGTATCCCTTAGTATGATCTTTTTCATATTCATATACAGTTTTTGTTCCTGTTATTTTTTCTAAAAATCTTTCCTTGTAAAATGCTAAGTATAATGGCTCAACAACCCAGAATATATAGAATGGAAAAAATGGAAGAATAAAACAATTTCTAAGTAACGCTCTTGGAATAGTTATTTCTTGATGTGTATCTATTATAGATATGACTTTAATTTTTAATAACATTTTTCCAGGAGTTTGTCCTAAATAATAATCAAAGAATGTGAAATATAATAGTGCTAGTATTGATATGATAAAGACCGCCCAGTATACGCTGGAGGGTATTGCGATACCGCTTGCGTTTAAACTTTGTGCTAATGATAGTCCGCTAAAATATCTCGTAAATACTTGCCTAAATGGATATATTACAATTAAATTTATTATTAACAGGTCCATAATGAATGCTAATATTCTCCTTCCGAATCCCACAGTATTATTCAATATATTATTTGTATTAATTATGCTAGCCAATATATTTCACCATATTTCTTCATAATCTTATTGGAGATATTCTATATTTAAAAATCTTTTTGAGAATATGATAAAGTCAAGTTAAGTAGGAATGATGCCACCAAGCGAACATTCAAATAATTAAACTATCACAAATAAATCGGAATACAATAATAAGACACACGCGATGTGAGCGTGGCAACATTCTTTTCCTTTACAACTTGACTTATCTTGAGAATAATTATGAATATATAAATCAAAATATAAATCAAAAGCTATATAAAGACGCTCTTATTCTTAAATCAAATGGCATTTGATGATAAACAAGCACCAGTAGGCGAAGGAGAGCAAGAAGAATTTTTTAGAGTTAGAACGCCAAGAGACAAAGAAGTATTAGGAATATTAGAACAAAGATTAGGCGGCAGTAGGTGTAGAGTTAGATGTCTAGATGGAAAAACGAGAAATTGCAGAATCCCTGGAAGATTAAAAAGAAAACTTTGGGTAAGAGATAATGATGTAGTATTGATTGAACCATGGGAATTTGATGGCGATGAAAAGGGAGATATAATCTTCAAATATAAACCGAATCAAGTTATGTGGCTAAAGAAAAACGGTCATTTAGATAAGTTGCAAGATTTAGATGAGTTCTAGATAAGCTATAGGCTATTTCGATTAAATTATAGTTATAGTCTTTCGCTTAAATAATCTTTATTTTCTAGTGGTAAACTTTATTAATACGTTTCTTACTCCATTATTATGGCTTTGAATCTAATAATTACTGCAGATGATATTGAACGTTCAAAAAAATTGCAAAATCAAGAACGTATAGATACATCTACATCAGACAACATGTTTCTTGGCTTAGTTTATGTTATGCTTTCTGCAAAAGAAAAATACACTAGGCAAATGATTATGTATGAACGTCTGATTAAAGGTGGTATGACAACACCAGAATCAATTATTGCTAATAGAAACAATCTCTCGACTATCGTAAAGGGTTTAGATAAAGATAAATATTTACATAGACTTGCTGAATGGTGGCCGGAAAGTGATCTTTTTGAAGTTATAACAAATGATTTGAATAATGGAAGAACTGAGGAATTTAATATAAGGAATTATATAGCTACACATGCGAACGGATTAAGTTACAAATGCGCTTCTCTATTCATGAATATGTGTGGTTATAAAAATGTTGTAGCGCTTGACAGTTGGGCACTAAAAGCTTTAGTTGCAGAAGATTATGAAATTAAATCTTATTGTTACAAGCCAGAAAATAAGCCTGATAATCAAGAGGAGGATTCCGACGAAAAAAATAATTTTAACAAAAAAAATAAGCCTACTGAAAAACACGCACATAATCATCTAGGAAAGGACATTTATATGGATAGAGGCATTACAAACAAAAAAGAATATTTGTTATATGAGAAATTTTTTTCAGATATGGTTAGTAAATATAATATTTTGTACAATCTAAATTTTACCCCTTTCGATTTCAAGCAAATACTTTGGACTAAACGTTCTACGTGGGGAGAAAAATTTGGAAATGATCCCAATCAGCTAACACTAAATTTTGATTATTCCTAATACGCTAAATCATTTATTGTTTAATCTTTTTTTGTTATCCTCAAAATTTCTTGTGCTAATATTGGCACCATATCAATTTCTGCTTCACTGTAATGTCCCTTATTATTTTCTATAAGAATTCTGGCACCGAGATTTTTTTTGAATGTTTCAGCATTGCTCAAGTCTACGTATGGATCGTTGTCTGAAAATATTGCTGTGATTTTTCCTGGAAGAAATTTTGGTTGAACTTGAGTAAAATCAATCTTTGTTAGAATCCATGGTTCAGCTATTTTTCTAGTTACCTTTTCAAGTTTCGGGTTTTCTTTATATGTATAATCTTTTAGATTAAACCATCCTGCTAAAAATATTGCTCCACCCGCCTTTTGTGATTCATGTTTTTCTAGCATTCGAATTATTGTTTGACACCCAATGCTATGTCCGACAAAATATGTTTCTTCATCAATATTACCGACAAGATTTTTGAGTGTTTCAGTCCACGCCTTTATTTCTGGTTGAGTTGGATCATTAGGCATCTGTTCCATTATTACTTCAAATCCTTGATCTTCCAGAATCTTTTTCAACCAAGGGAACCATCCACGAGTTATGTCTCCGTCCCATCCGTGTACAATAACAATTTTTTTGCTGTTTAGTTTTATAGTCTCTTTAATTGTATTGATTTTTTTTTCACTGATAATTTTTTTAACAGGTGCTGTGTGATTTTTTTTGAATATTTTTATATTAACGGCCTTTTTTTTCTTTATATTTTTTTTAAGATTTATGTTACTTTTGTTAGTCATTTCTTCACCTTAATTTTTATTATTTTTGGTTCTCACCGTTTTTTCGCTCTTAATTATTATAATCATCCAATATGCTACTCCTATGAATATTAAAGAGTCCGCTATATTGAACACAGGCCAAAATTTAAAATTAATAAAATCGATAACACTTCCGTATGATACTCTATCAATGAGATTTCCTGTAATTCCAGATAGTATAGTGATGAGAGAAAATTTTGGTATATGTTTATTAAAATATATTAGCGCTATTATTACTAGAATAGATATCACTATTAATATTATATTCATATTCTGTAATATGCTAAATCCTGCTCCAGTATTTGTTATGTAAGTAAATGATACTAGTCCATAATCTTTTGATATTTTAAGATTTGATGCCCATATTTTAGTCATTCTATCGAATAATATCAACGCTAGAAATATGATTATAAAATAGTAGCCTTTAGTCTTGACAGTTTTAGACTTGAATTTTTTATGAGAAATTTTTGGAGCCATTTTAATTATACATTATCTAATACCATTTTTTTGTTGATTTAATTTGTTCTCTTTCAGCTATTGATTCGAGACTCTTTAATCTTTGATTTATTGCATCTAACTCTGATTTTATTGCATCAAGTTTTAATGATATCATCTGAATATCTTTAGATATATCGGGTCCTTGTGACATCGATTGTTGCATAGATGATTGTCCAAAAGAATTACCGCTCATCCCTGAGAAATCTGCTGATGGTCCCATTGAACCCGCTTCAGATCCATAATCTTTTCCAAGAGACGGGGTCGCGCTCATTTTATCATAATCTGAATTACCTATATCGAAACTAGACGCTTCGCTACCAAGACCTGAATCGCTTTTCTTTTTCAAAAAATCCATGAATCCCATTGTTAACCTCTAATTTTAAATATTGTAATTATTAAAACTTATTATGATGTTACATTACTAATGCTTGTATTTGTTATTGATTTTGGTGCCATGGTGTTAATTAAAGTTTGTGGTACTAATTTAATAGCCTGAAAAAGCGGCGTATTTGCATAAACTTGTATATTATCTTTTTTTAATTGCGTTAGGAATTGCGTTATATTACTAGGATTGAATACTGTTGATAAATAGTACGATAATAAATAGCTTTTTACTCCTTCATCTGTAGCTGCTAATTCGTTATATACATCATTGGCTTTTCTTCCGCTTTTTTTTGCTATTATACTGGATAAATCTGCTCTAGCATTATCACTTAACATTATAGTTTTTATCTCTGCTCCACTCAATTCGACATTTTGGTCGGATATATTATATAGTTTTACTTCATCAAACGATTTTAGTTCAATGATAAATACTTTGTAATAGTCAGCTCCAAGAGTCGATATCTTATTATCTTTGTAAAGTTGTTCTACGTTTGATAGTTGTTTTTGACTCATAGAGTTATATTCTTTTTTTTCAGGATTGAGTGTAACTCCAGCGAGAAATGATTCGGTTCCATTAGTGGTTTGTTTGACAATCATCATACTAGTACTGTTGCTAAAATTATTTTTGAAATCATTTGCATCCTTTACAACTAAATATCCGAAAACAAACGAACCAACAACTACTATTAACATAAAAAGCATAGCTAATTTGAAGAAAAATCCGAATAAGAATAATGTTTTTTTGAGCCAGAATAGTAGCAGGAATATAATTATCATAATTACAATCATTGCTACTATCTCAATCATAACTCACCTGTTCTTCAGCTACTTATTTTGTTTGGCTGTACTTTGCATCATACTTTATATATTAACTAATTGAGTCACTATTTAAATATTTTGTCTAGATTTGGTATAGTTATAGAATGATATACATTTAACGAAGCACTAAACGAAGCACTATTTATGTCTCTTCTTACATGGTTTATTCAATCATAAGATTTATAAATACTCTTCCTTTTCTTCACCCTGTAAGAGAAAGCGTTGGTCTTAGTATATGTGCTGTACTACACTTTCTATAGTACTATAAAATGACAGGTACTAGAAACAATTCAAAAAATGTATCAAGCGTTAAAGCTGCTAGTAAGATTAGTAAGCAAAAGATTCTATTGCCAACGTTAAAAGAACAGCAAAGATATGTTGTCTATAAAGTAATCACAAAAAATTCGATTAAGAATTTTGATTCAGTCCATAATAATATCATGACTCAATGTAACAGCATGCTTGGAATATTTGATGGCGGAAAAGCAGGGCTCATGAGCGCCAAGTATAATGCTGAAAAAATGACTGGCGTAATACGTGTAAATAATAAATACGTTGATAAATTAAAAGTTTGTTTAGGTATGATTAAGAATATTACTGTCAAAGATGACTTTGTTCAAGATGTAATCGTCGATTGCATATATGTTTCGGGAATGCTGCATAAAGCAGTAGATAAGATGGACGCATAAATTAATTTATTATTAATTCGCGTGGATTTGATGAAATTACAATTAACGGGTATTAACCGAGGTGGATAAAATGACTGATGTACAACCTTTACAGCACCAAATGATGGGTTATGATAGAGCAATAACGATGTTCAGCCCAGACGGTAGATTGTTGCAAGTAGAATATGCAAAGAAGACAGTAAGACAAGGATCTACTGCAATTGGAATGGTATGCAAAGATGGTGTATTACTTGTAACCGATAAAAGACTTGTTGACAAATTAATTGTCGCTGAAAGTCTTGAAAAAATATGGCAAGTAGATGATCATATCGCAATTACAGGAGCCGGAATATTATCTGATGCAAGAATTCTAGTTGATAGAGCAAGAGTTAAAGCTCAAGAACATAGAGTTGTTTATGATAGTCCGATAGATATAATTACTATTGTCAAGGATGTTGCTGATCTAGCACAGATGTGCACTCAAAGTGGTGGATTAAGACCATTCGGTGTATCACTATTGATAGCCGGAGCTGATGAGGATGCCGTAAAATTATTTGAGACAGATCCTACAGGTATATATTTTCAATACAAAGCAACAGCAATTGGTGAAGGAGAGATAGAAGTTAAAAATATTCTCTTGAAAGAATACAAAGAATCAATGACTATTGACGACGGATTAAAATTAGCATTAAGTGCACTTAAACGCGTGATAGTTGATGGTTTTGAAAGCGACAGAATAGATTGCGTATATATTACTAGCGAAAAGAAAACTTATGAAAAAATGCCTAAAGAGAAGATTACAAAAATCTTAACAGCATTAGATGGTAAAGATAGTAAAGAGAATAAAAAAAAGTAGGCGGTGAGAATTATGGCTAAGTCACAAAATTTCAATAAGAGAAGTCCAGAAGTAGAAAGATTACACATAAACCTGGCTAAATTAAAAAAGAATGGTAGAAAATTTGAGATAGTTGTCGATCCAGACAATGCAGTATTATATAGAGATGGAAAGATAGAAGATATACGTGAAGTTTTAATTGCAGAAAGAATCTTCGAAGATGTTCAAAAAGGTGTATTCAGTCCAGGACAAGATTTAAAGACAGCATTCCCAAATATGGAGACTTTAGATATTGCAAAATTAATTCTACAAAAAGGTGAATTGCAATTAAGTGGCAAATATCGTGAAGCCAAGCAAGAAGAAAAGAGAAGAGCAATAATTGAAACAATACATCGTAATAGTATAAATCCTCAAAACAATTTTCCACATCCAACAACAAGGATTGAAAATGCAATGAATGAAGCAAAAATTAGAATTGACGAGCATAAATCTGCTCATGATCAAGTGCAAGATATTGTAAAAAAATTGCAGGCAATATTACCAATAAAATTTGAACACAAACATGTTCAAGTACATATAAGTGAGAAGTATGCAAAAAAACATTACAAAGTAATTCATAGATATGGTCGAGTATTAAATGAAACTTGGCTAAGTGATGGATGCTATTTATGTACTGTTGAAGTACCAGCAGGATTGTATCTTGACTTTATTGATGAATTGAATAAGAAGACACACGGCGGTGTAGAGATTGAATTATTGACTGCTAAAAACGGAAAATTCCGTGAGGAGAAAACCAGTCAAAACTAAAACTTTCATGACTATAACTGTTATATATCGATGGTTTATTGATTGAAGGTTTATTAAAAGATTGATGTTTAAAATATGGAGTTGATTAATATGGGTTTATTAGTGAAAGATAAGCAAGTAGTAGTACCCGGTGATGTGTTAGCTGATGATTTAGGCTTCATACCTGGGTTTGGTACGTATAGAAACAATCATAATCTAGTATGTTCAAGATTAGGATTAGTTAATTTAGAAGGCAAGGTAGTAAAGATAATTCCATTGTCTGGAAAATATCTTCCAAGAAGAAATGATATTGTTGTTGGAAGAGTATTTGATATATTGATGGCTGGATGGAGAGTTGACATTAATAGTCCATACAGTGCAGTATTATCAAGTAAAGAAACACCTGAATTCATCGAGAGAAACGAGGATTTATCAAGACACTTTGATTTGGATGATCATTTAGTATGTAAAGTTACTAATGTTACATCACAAAATTTAGTAGATGTAAGTTGTAGAGACCAAGGCTTGAGAAAATTACGTGGAGGAAGAATACTTCCAGTAAATACTCATAAAGTTCCAAGAATAATCGGAAAGAAAGGTTCAATGGTTTCAATGATTAAACAAGCAACAGGTTGCAGAATCATCGTCGGACAGAACGGTCTAGTTTGGATTGATGGAGAACCAGACAAAGAAAATATTGCAGTAAATGCAATTAGAAAAATAGAAGAAGAAAGTCACATGCCAGGTTTAACAGATAGAATGAAAACATATCTTGAAGAGATTACTGGTGTAAAGATATCATTGAATGAAGGTGATTATAATGGATTACAATAAAAGATTAGACGGAAGAGACTTTGATGAATTAAGACCTATGGAAGCGAAAGCTGGTGTAATAAAGAAAGCAGATGGTTCAGCATATTTCAAAATGGGAAATACAGTAGCATATGCGGCTGTTTATGGACCAAGAGAAATGTTTCCAAAATTCCAACAGGATCCAAAGAAAGGCGTTTTAAGATGTAATTATAATATGATGCCATTTAGTGGAGCTGGTGAAAGAGTAAGACCGGGTCCTAGTAGAAGAAGTAAAGAAATTTCTGCAGTTACTGAAAAAGCATTATCAGCAGTTGTTGATTTAACTGATTCACCAAATGCAGTTGTAGACGTATATATTGAATTACCTCAAACTGATGCAGGTTCAAGATGTTGTGGAATTAATGCTGCAGCAATAGCTCTTGCAGATGCTGGTATAATAATGAAAGATATAGTTGCAGCAGTAGCAATCGGACATGCAGGTAATAAAATTGTCGTTGATTTAAATTACGAAGAAGAACATTTACCGCATTATTTACCTGGACTTGATAATGAGGATGTTGCTGATATTCCTGTAGCAATAGTTCCAAGTACAGGCGAGATATCGCTTTTACAAATGGATGGAATTGTACACAAAGAAGTATTGTTTAAAGCATTACACAAAGCAAAGGCAGCAGCTATTCAAGTGAATGAAGTTCAACGTAATGCGTTAAGAGAAAAATTCTCATCAAGTGCAAACGATGATGACAATGGTAATGGAAATAATTATAGCAACGATAGTAATGACGACACCGATAATAATGAAAATAACGACGATGGATTTCAAAATTAAAACAACGAGGGATTATAATGATGATTGATCAAGAAGCAAAAAAACATTTAAGAGAGTCACTAGCCAAAGGCGTAAGATATGATGGCAGGAAAAAAGATGAATTTAGAAATATAGAAATAACGACTGGATTTCTTAGTACTGCTGAAGGCAGTGCACAAGTAAAGTGCGGTGAAACAATAGTTCTTGCTGGTGTTAAGATGTCTGTTGAAAAACCATATCCTGATACTGCTGAAGAAGGAATATTAATGGTTGGTGCAGAATTATTACCTTTAAGTAATCCAAAATATGAAAGTGGACCACCAGATGCAATGGCAATAGAAGTTGCAAGAGTAATTGATAGAGGAATAAGAGAAAGTAAATCCTTAGACACTAAAAAATTATGCATTACAGCTGGAGAAAAAGTTTGGTCAATAAGCGTTGATTTATGTCCATTAAACGACGATGGTAATTTGATAGATGTAGGTTCAATGGCAGCAGTTGCAGCAATATTAAACGCTAGATTCCCTTCATACGAAGATGGAAAAGTTGATTATAAGAAAAAAACTGAAGAAACTATTCCTATATCAAGAACACCTATCGCTATAACTATTTTAAAGATAGGTACAGCATTTGTTGTAGATCCTACAGAAATGGAAGAACAAGCACTTGATGCAAGACTTACAGTAACTACAATTGATGACGACAGATTATGCAGTATACAGAAAGGCGGAGCTGGAACATTATCAATTGAAGATATTGAGAAGATGGTTGAACTCGCAGTGCATAAGAGTAGAGAAATCAGAAAACTTATAAAACAGGAATAAGTCCTTTTATTATTCCTATATTTGATTTCCTATATTTTATTTTTATATTTTTATAACACGCACGGTATGAATTATCGCACGGTATAAAGTATAACATTTAATTTGTATAAAATATAAATCTGTAACAGGTGATATTTATGGTTGAATTAAAACTTGACAAAGACAAACTTACAAAATATGAGAAAGCAAGATTAATAGGTGCTAGAAGTCTTCAGATATCGATGGGCGCTCCTATTGCATTAAAATTGAATACTAAAAGACTTGAAGAATTACATTACGATCCACTTGAGATTGCAAAATTAGAATTTGCAGAAGGAGTAATCCCAATAGAAGTAGTTCGAACAGTTCTAAAAGAAGAGAAGGAAGAAAAAGGAAAGAAGGATTAAATCTTCTTGTTAATTTTTTTAATTGATTTTTAATTTATATCTGTTTTATTCTTAGAATTATTATTTCTTTTTGAAATTATTTCAATTCCAATCTTTTATCTATATTTCTTGCAATGGGTTTCAAATTATCAAATGTTTTAGCCAGATTATTCTTTACTAAATCAACTAATTCTTCCATATTGTCGACGGCAAGCATATAATAATTTTTTTGGCTGACAACAATTCCTGATTCCATCAATCTTGTTAAGTGATGTATTACTGTTCCACGTGTTAAATTAGTTTTATCAGCTATTTCATCACTTGTTACTTTTTGTCCTTTTCTTAAAGAATTGAGTAAAATTATAAATATTCTAAAACAACTTTTATCTTTATCTCTCTCATTAAATAATCCGAGTGATTCCCCGAGAAATTGTAATTCTTCATTAATATTCTCCTGAATAGGTTTCTTCATCCTAATAATAGTTATTCTAGTAAAGCGCATATTCTAAATGAATCAGACGCATTTATATATTTGACGAATAGTTCATTTAGAATTCTGTAATGGAAATCTTTCAGATTAAGAAAATTTATAAATTACAATTTGTAGATTATCTATAACTATCTATATTAGTCTAGATTGTTGTTTAAGATTTATTAAAAAGGTTTAAAGGTGGGTTGTCATGAATAAATACTTGGTGTCTATATTCTTGTTCGTGTCGTTATTCTTATCATTAACGATTTCAGTCTCCGCTGTGACGATAAATAGTGTGAGTGTAAGCGATAACGATGTATTTTATTCAAGTTTTGCTAATAATAGTATAGTCCATTTACTTGTTAACGTTACAGGTGCTAATAGCAGCGATTCTGCCGTAGCTGTAACTGCTGATTTTTTCGATTTTGGTGCACACTGTACGGGTCCAGGTTCATCGGCAGTAATTAGTTTAACTAATAATGGCGGAGATATCTGGTCAGGTAATTGTATTGTTGGTGAAGATGCTTTTGCTTTAGCACCAAATAGTTTTATACCAGGAAAAGTTATAGTTAAAGCTAATGAAACTTATGGTCCATCAAGTTCAAATTCTGATTTAAAGATTGCATTATATAATATAGGCATTCCTACAGTTCCTGCTAATAGTTGTTTTAAATTCGTTGATGGTTCTACAAATTTTAATCAGGAACTAAACTTTAATAATTTGATTATAAAGTTAGTATTACAGGTCAACGATGGTAATTGTGTACTTCAGGGATATGATTGGAATAATGGCTGGTTGAATGTAGGTGAACTGACATTTAATAGTGTAAATTTTAATAATAATGTAGTAGATGCGAATAAACTTACACATTTATCTGATTTTGTTAAATTACAATTTGCTTCTTCGAAAACTTATCAGAATACAAAAGTATCTGTGGATACAGCTCAACTACCTGAATTGAATGTAATTCCATTCACATTTAAATTATATCATTTGTCTTTGCTTGCTCCTAGAAATGAGTTTGTTGTCAGCGATAATGCTGTGCAACCTTCATCAATAGAGTGGGTATCTAACGGATTTGACGATGTTATGCAGTATAACACTTATAATTTGACAGTTATTGTCGCAAACAAAGGTTTTACAGGATTTACTATAACCGATAACATTCCTCCTATTATATTTACTCCATATACTCCGTCTCTAAATCAAGTCTTAAACACTTCAACAGTATTATTCAACGCTTTGGTAAATGGTACCGGTACTGAAATTAGTAAAGCATTTTTTATTGTAAATGGAGTTTCTAATGCTGCTAATTGTACTGCAGTAGTTCCAAATTCAGAAGTATACAATTGTTCACTTACGTTAACTCAGGACGATGGATTGTATAATCTAAGTATTGCTGCATACGATTTCGGTGGAGATTCTGGAAATGTCAAAATGATAAATTTATCATATATCGTCGAGACCAGTGCACCGTCCTTAATTATTACAAGTCCAACAAATGGTGTAACATATACTGGAACTGCAGGTTCTATGCTAAATATTAATTTTAGTACAAATGACGGTAATGGCATAGGTTCATGTGGGTATACATTGAGTGGAGCTATTAATTCAGGCAACATATCTATTCTTGATTGCAGTGGAAATGTGAACGTACCACTATATTTACAAGATGGAGATTATAGTTTATATATATACTCTACAGACACTCTCGGAGCGATAAATAGTACAACTATATCTTTTACTGTGCAAGACACGACACCTCCTGTAATTATTAACAATACTCAGCTCTCAAATAAAAATACTACAATATTATCTGTAATAACAGACGAGAGTGCTACATGTAAATATGATACTAGTAATTTAACTTATGAAAAAATGCACAACACTTTCAGTAACACTATAACTATGCACAATGCTACTATAACTTTATCAGAGAAAGATAAGGTGTATAATTATTATATTAGATGTTCTGATTTATCTTCTAACGTCGATACAGATTCATTAATTATACCTTTATATTATGGTGATGTCACTAATGCAGTCGATACTACGACTACTGTTACACAAAATGTAACTCACGATCCTTTTGAAAAATTGGATTTCGCACTATTATCTTCTGGTAAAAATACAATTCTGTTTAGTAAGACGTCAAATCCTATCTCAAGTATAGTCTTGGTTACGAATACTGCTGCAACTGGTGTAACTATAATTGCTACTTCAGTATCAGCGCCTTCGAATACTTATTCTGAGAAAGTCTATAAGTATATTACAATAGATCATGCATCGATTAGTGATTCGTTAATAGACGCAGCAAATATTACTTTCAGGGTCGATAAAACTTGGTTGACAAATAATAATTTGACTAAGGATAATATTGTTTTAGTAAGATATTCAAACGGTTGGAATGTATTAAATACTACAATTCTTCGTGAAGATGATACAAGTATCTACTATCTTGCAAACAGTCCGGGATTAAGTTTATTTGCAATATCTGTAAAACCAAAACCGGTTGTTGTTCCAGTTATAGTTACTCCAACTAATACCACTACGAACAGTACATCTGCGGCTTCCAATTTATTGTCGAATAGGCAGCACAATTGGTTCTGGATAATACTCTTAAGCATAATAGTCTTTGTAATACTTGTACTCTTCGTATTAGTTCAACAGAATGATAAGAGAAATCCGCCTATATTCCCTGAAGATAGGACTGCATTTGGAAGAGTAAAAAGATTATTTAAGTAAAAAATACTTTTATTTTTTATTAATTTTTTAGAATTATTGTTGGAATTTATCTTATTATTATAACAATTAAATTATTTCTAGATATTGTTAAGTTCAAAGAATTAAGAATGAAAATTAATAAACAAAAATATAAAAAATTTATATTAAAACTGCACTAACGATACCGTCTTGTCCAGGTCTATTTGTAACTTTTGCGTTGCCCTTACTTGTAGCGATTACTGTGCCCTTAGTAAGTATATTTCTTCTAATAAAGTTTTTATCAGAAGGACTATCAACAACACTTTTTATAGTTTCAACACTGAACTTTTTAGTTTTTGGATCATATAAGTTTACTTTTTCAGCAGTTAATGAACGTAATTTTCTACCATTGCTTCTTGCTCTTATCTTCTGAATTTTAGTCTTACCGATTTTAGTCATTGCAGGAGTTCTACCAATCAAATGCTGTCTTTTCTTAATTATTTTAGACTTATATCTTGCACCGCTTGGTTTTCTTCTTGATTTTGATTGAATTATAACCATTTTAATTTTACCTCTTGGAAGGTCTCTTCCAATTATATGCTCTTAATTTTGAACTTTTACCATATCCGCAACTAGCACATACGCCTGTTGAAATATTTCTTGAATGTTTACCACATCGTCTACATTTGATATGATTGGTTCCCTTTGATCGTTCACCCATTGATGAAGTGCCTTTAGTCATTATTCCACCTTATTTTTTAATCCGTAGGCATAACGACTGTAATCATGTCGCCCCTTAAGAACATTATTCCTATTTTTCTTTTAACTTCGCCGTCAACTCTTTCTTCAGCATTTTCTAATACACAATTGATATGCATATCTAAAGCTCTTAATATTCCGACGTATTGTCTGTTGTTTTTCAACTCGATTATTACTTTCTTATTCTTTGCATTGTTTAATGCATCTATTGGTCTGCTTGAATCCATTTTAATGCCTCCTAAAATAAAATATAACAAATGTAGTATGAGGATTAAAAGTTTATTTATAAATGTTGCGGGAATTTGTTGTGGAAATTATATATTTTTTATTTCGACAACTTTAAATATGGATGGGAATTTCGTTTTAGTACGCGGGGATACCAAAGTGGCCAAATGGGATAGGCTTAGGACCTATTAGCTTAGTGCTTTCAGGGGTTCGAATCCTCTTCCCCGCATTTTTCTTTTTTGAAAAATTATTTTTTTCTAGAATTATTTTGTTGCTATCGGATTTTGCACTGGATTAATTTTTCTTACTATTTCAAATAAATGTTCTGGCAACATTATATTCCATTCTTTGTAATAATAATATCTTGGTCTAATTAATCTTATTCCTCTTTCTTTGTAATAGAATATTTTTTTTGATAATTTTTTTCTTAATTTTTCAATATCTGAATCATCTATTTTTAATTGTGTTTTACATAATTCTAGAATCAATCCAACTTTACTATATAATATAGGCATATTATATTTTTCTAGATATGATTGCATTTTTCTGAAATTTATTTCCAGTTGTTTAGTTCTTAGTATTTGTATTAGATCTTGTCCTTTGACACTTCTAGTTCTTAAGCAATCTATGATTGTTCGTTCTAGATCTGTTACTTGTATTTCGAATTTACCATAAGTTGTTTGATATTCTATTTTGTCTATGCCAAAATTGAAGCCTTTGATAATTTTGTATGTGTGTTTATCTATTCTTAATTTGGACGCGTGTTTTGCACTCAAGTATATTATAGGTTCAGTTGTACTTGTTAGCTTTAGAACTGCTAGTGCGCTGTTTGCACTGATTACTGCATCTGGTCTTAGTTTGGATGCTATATGCGTTGTGTCTGGGTAGAATCCTTTGTTATCAAGTGGATTGATATGATAGATTCCAGCTTTTAGTCTTGTTATTAATTTTTGTTTTACTAATCTATTTATGTTGTTTCTGCAAACTTGATTATTTTTTATAATTTTTGTTGCTTCTTGTAATGTAAATAATTTATTTGGATACATTTCTTGATAAATTTTGTTCATTGAAAATCTGTATTTCTTTGAAATTATAAATTTAACGGTTTTTAATAGTTTATAATTATTTATAATTACAAATTAATCATATATGGTATATATTTGAATGCTTTTGACTTGTTTGTATTTTTATTCATTTTACAGTTATGAAAGGCTGTAGATATAGAATTAGGTGTTTTTAGGTCTTAATGCTAAGGGTGGGTGTTTAGGTCATGGTTACCCACCAAAAAGTTTATAAATAATGGTGTTTATCTTATTACTTAAGCGTACTTTGCAAGTAATATGTGAAGGCATAAAATGTAGTTGTTGTAATAACAATAATTACAGCGTAAACTTCGCACATTATAAATCTTGTGAAGAAAACTTAAAGAAATAAAGTATAAAGAAACAAAGTCTAATAAGACTGATATTAATATAGCAAACATGGAGGTGTTTGTAACATGAATAAGACAATAAAGAAAATAGTCGCTTTAGGTATGGGCGCAACAATGTTGGCTGGAACTGCAGCAATGGCTCTAGCAACAGATTTGAGTAATTACCCAAGTCCATTCGTTAAAGATGGAGTATTTGTAGGTAAGATAGTTATTGGTGAAAAGGCAGCATCAGTAGATGTTATAGGTGCAATGGATATTGCAGCAAGCTTACAACGAGCATCAGCAGTAGCTGTAGCAGGAGCAGGTTCAACTTCCACAGCATCAGCAGCAGATGGATACAAATTCCATGAGAATACACCATTATTCTTAGGAGCTAATTTGTCTTCAGTTGGTATATCCATTATAGATGATACTAATTTACCTGTATTATTACAAAGTGGAACATTAGAAGCTGATAGCGGAACAGCTTACGATTACACTACAGATGTAAGAGTAGGAGCTTCAACAGGTGTTGTAAGTGCAACTGTTGGCGTAGATAGTGATATAGGCGATGCATACCAAAACAAAGACCCAGTAGTATTCTTTGATATGACTGGTGGAAAGGTAGCTTATCAGACTGTAATTGACTTCAAGACTAACATAAACTTGACATCAATGACTCACTCTGAGACAATTGACTTATTTGGTCAAACATACACACTTGCAAGCGACAATACTAATACAAAAGTAACTTTGTACGGTTCACAAACAACTTTATTAGTTGCAAAGGGAACAAAAGAGACAGTAACATACGGTGGTAAGGATTACACTGTTGAAGTACTTGGTGGTAACTCAGGAGATTCATCAGCAATTGTAAGAATCAATGGAGACACAAGAACTGTTAAGGAGTCAAACTCTAAGACAATCGGTGGATTACCAGTATATGTTAAGAACGTATTTGTTTCAAACATAGGTGGAGATGACGTATCAGTTCAATTATTCGTTGGAAGCAACAAGTTAGAATTGAATGCAATTACTGGCGTTGTAACATTAAATGGTGTAGACTTAAATGAAGTATCATTTGCAACAGATAGTGCAGCTTATTTCGGAAATTTAAATACAATGACATTTACTGTAGCACCTTCAAATGGAAGAGATGCAGGAGAAGTTAAGTATTTATTGCCAGGTCAATCATACGTTGATCCAGTATTTGGAGCATTCAAGTTGAACTTTGTTGGAGCAACTGACTTAACAGCAGGAAAGGAACCATTAACATTTGTTAAAGCAGGTAGAAAAATGCAATTAACTTTCCAGGCTCAAGACGCACCAAATCCTACAACAATAGCTTTGTATGAAAGTAATGCTAACCAATCAGACTTAGTGGTTGCCCCAACATTAGGTAACTTGACTAAGGATGACACCTTTATCTGGAACGGCGGTATAGGTACTGCAACGAAGACACACATATTAAAGGTAAAGAGTGTTACTTTAGGAAATGATACTGCAAACACTGACTTCGAAGTACAAGTTGATGATTTGTCATACGGAAAAACTTACGACATAACTGGTCCAAGTAAAGCAATGGATAGTGATATTGGTTTATACGCATCAAATCTGTCAACTGATAGAAACCACGTAACTTTCTCAACAAGTCCAAACAATGGAGTACAAGCAACATACGGTGGTAGTGCTGATAAATTAGCAATATACACACAAAATGGTGCAAAGGTAAATATCCAGTACAATTTTAATAATACAGGATGGACTAATGCAACTAGTGGTCTTAACTTTACTGGTGGAGATAGTACTAATGGTACAGGATTAAGTGCTGTAAGATTCTTAGTAACAGAAGATTACAAGGGCAACAAGAAGAGCAGTACACCAACATCATTTGTTGTAACAGACAGTTGGTCAACCACAGATACTGAGTACCACATGAATGTAGTAGGACCTGGAAGTCAGATTGGTAACAATGACAACGTTGATTACTACTTGACTCAATGGGGAACATTCATTGAGAAGGACACAAACACAGGCTTAGGATTTATCAAGGCATACATACCAGCAATGGAAGTAGGCTATGATATGTTCTTATTGCCAGTAGCATCTGATGTAACTGTAAGTACAGCATCAACAACTGGTGCAGTAGCATTGAATCCAATAAGTGTTGGAATGGCAATATTAGATAGTGACGCAACATTAGGAAGCAAGCCATACATCGTAGTTGGTGGACCATGTGCAAATACAGTAGCAGCAGCTTTGATGGGTAACCCAGCAGAAGGACACTGTGCAGACGGCTTTACAGAAGGAAAGGCAATGATAAAGTTATTCTCGGATAAGAATGCTTTATTAGTAGCAGGTAATAGTGGTCAAGATACTCAGGGAGCATCCAGAGTACTAGCAAACTACAACAACCCAGCATACGCATTGACAGGTACTGAAGTAGAAGTAGTAACTGCAAACTTGCAAAGCTTAAGTGTAAAGAGTATTTCAAACTAAATTTGAAATAACTTTTTTTCTTTTTTTTCTTTTTTTTTCTTTTATTAAAATCTGATTTCTAAATTTTTATCAAAACAAATTAATTTAGTTACGTTGCGCGCTCACATAGTTTCTTTAATATTATTCTGCAACCGAGTCTAGGTTAATCGACTAGATATATTATTGTTCGCTTGGCGCAACTATTACTCTTATCAAAACATTTTTATATTACCACACTCAATTTTATGATATGAGTGGAAAGTACAAATTTTTAGCTATGTATAAATTATCATTGTTCGTACTTATTCTAATGTTGTCTGCATCATGTGTAGAAGCCGCAACTATTGCCGGCGGTAAATATTTTCATGGCCAAAATTTTACTTCAAGTATAGGCGGACATTTTAGAGTGTTTGGTTCTGATCCATATAAAGAGTATAATAATGATACAGGTCTTATGGAATTGCACTATAAACGTGCAACAGTAATGAGTGATATAGACGATACTATTGCAATATTAAATGGTACTTGTGCATCTACAGCAAGATATAATTATTGTTATATAGGTTCTAGTATAAATTATGATGATGAAAAAACATTTCAGGATAGTCAAGTATTATCAGTGATGGAAATAATAATATCGTCTCTACCATCACCAACTACTCTTGTGACATTCACAAGAAATACTACTCTTTATGCTTATTGTGGTGAGTTAGTTACCGTGCCTATAATAGTTACAAACACGGGTTCTGTATATACCGATATAACTTATACAGAAGTTCTACCATTCAATACTGTAATTACGACTTCAAGTAGTGGTAATGTAAATGAAAATATGATTACGTTCAAGGATACAATCATGCCTAATAGTTCAAAAACTTATTTTTATACCATGATGAATCTTGATTGTCAATCAAAACTATGGATTGCAAAATATACTTTTACTACATTTAATGGTACTGTTATCTCTAATAATTTCACAAACTTAAATATAACTACACAAAATGCATACAGCGCTAATGAATCTATTTCTACTAATAGAACTAACTCTTTATTAAGCGAAATCACGTACACTTGGAATATAACTAATACACATCCCACAGTAGATTTAGTAACGAACATGAGTATACACGTTCCCGGACTAGGACTTGTAGTTACTGATAAATCTTTAGGAATGTCTTTCAAAAATGGCATGTACTCATACGCTGGCGTAGTTCCTGTAGGAAAAACTCAATCAGTCTATATAAAATTTTATGCATTAAATTATAGCAGCTACAATATATCAAACAATATTAATATATTTGTTAATGAGCACGTATTAGAATATTTTTCTAGTAATATCTTACAGGTATTAAAACCTCAAGTTAGAGTTTACATGGATGTAAACACTACTATAAATAAATCATTGACTGTTAGTATTTGGGTGAGGAATGATGATTTATCATCAAAATATTATTATATCTATGGTATATTAAAAGGAATTGCCGATGAAGAACCATTAAGTTATAATGTTATGGAACCAGATAGTACTATATTACTTACACAGAAAATATATAATACCACTAATCTAGGTGCTGAAAATATTACATTAGTTTTTGATGGAGTATATAGAGATAAGAATAATAAAGAGTATAAATTATATTTGGAACAGGCAGTCACGTTAAATGTTCCTAACCCTACAAAAATAAATATTAGCAACAGTACAAATATTATTTCTACACCCGTCGATAATACGCCTATTAATATTATTACTACCACAACTAATATTACAGGACAGAATATTACTGGACAGGGCAACACTGGCTCTAATTCGAAGAATATTAAAACAACAGACAATTCATCTAATAACAACAATTCTTCTAATACAAGTGGGAAAAAAGATCTTATAACTAGGTTTATTGAAACTTTAAGTGAATTCTTACAGTCTATTTTTGGATAAATTCTTTCTGGATATTATTCAATGAAATTAATTATATTTAGTTGTGCTGTGGCTCCGTAAAAATTCTCACTGCGTTCGCTCTCACCATTCGCATTCGGATATTTTGTTGAAAGAAAATGTTGCCACTTGCAATCCTACAACATTTTCTAGAAGAGTATATTTAAAATGCTCATCTTAAGGTGAGATACATTTTCTACAGAGCCACTGTGTTTAATTTGTGTATATACTAAAATTTCAGTCGAATCAATACAATTTATGCTCATAATTACGGATGATAAAATTAATAAACACATGAATAAAATCATAGACATTAGTTTGGGGTGTAAACGTGTCAGATATTAGCATAACTTACGATTTGTTGTTTGATATATTAAAAATAGAGAAGTCTCGCGAAGAATTGCAGAAACTTGAAGAAAAGTTTTACACACACGTTGTCGAATATATACTTTCTAAAGAATCTATAATATCTAATCCTAATACTCCTATTCGTGAGCGAGAATTAACTAGAATACAACTCTATAATGTGAAAAAATTATTGTTAGAATTATATGATAGAAGAGAAAGAAAAATTATAAATCTTGCAATATATAAAATAAAAACCAGTGCAGGTATTATAAATACTGATGCACTACTCGAAGAAGAAAGACATTTATTTGATACATTATATTTGCAATTGTCTAGATATAGATCTGACGTAATCAATAATATTGTGGAGGGAAAAATGCCTTCTTTTAATTCCTCTATTCAGGACTTCTCGAATGTCGCTTCTTCTACAATTAAAGTTATCGAGGAAGTTGATGAAAGTGAGGGTATTAAATCTGTGCGCTTCACAAAATCAGTTCCTAAATTTTTAGGGCCGGAACTTGAAATATACGGTCCTTTCGAAGAGAACGATATTGCTTCTCTGCCTTCTAAAATAGCGAACATACTCGTGAAGAAAGAACGTGCAGAAGAAATGCAAATTAATTAAGTCAACAAAGTTAGTGTTTTTAAGAAAGAACTATTTTTTCTAACCTCTCCTATATCTGATTATTAATTTACTTTTCCAATATTTTTAGAATTATCGACGATATTTGCACCATAATATCTTAATTTATTATTATTGTTCTTCTTGTTATTATATCCTATATTTTTTTTCAATGAATTAATTTTATTTGTTATAGCTTGCATTTTATTTCTGAGACGTTGCGCCTTTTCTTCATTTTTCATTACATGCAATCTCCATGCAAATATAGGTACTGCAGTATAATTTATACTTTGAAGTATCATCTGAATTATTTTTCTGGCTATAAATCTATTTCTAAGTTTTCCACTGGTTACGGATTTCATCACTGCATCAAATGTTTGAACGGATGTTGCAGGAGTATATGCTCTCCCGAAGCGAGGTCTTTTGCGTGCTTTAAATGCTTGATTTATTATGCGTGATGCTTCACGAACAATATCCCGTGTTCCCATATCTTTACGTACAACATAAGCATTTCCTTTTTTTACATTTTCCCAAAATTCTTTAAAATTTTTTCCTTCAGCTAATACTAAACAATTGCCCGGATTTCCTGTATGACTATCGCTGCCAGCAACTATTCCTTTATTAAGACTTTCTGCAACTCTTTGAGTTATATCGTTAAGACCTTTAGAATAATTGCTGTTAAGTTCGATTACATCAAAATAATTTTTGGCGAGTTCAGGTATAACTTTCCAATTTAAACGCTCTTTTTTCTCGTGATAAAAAGGATGATTATATACCCATGCTAAATCATGTTGTTTGAAGTATTTAACGAGTTCATCGAGGTCTCCCCTTTGCGCTATTTCTTTAATTATTATCTTATCATTGTTGTGTAGTCCGAAGACGTTTATGTGTAATGTTTGAATTGGTCTTTGAGAAATTATTTTTCTAGCAATCTTAGGTTTAAATGTTAACTCCATGGCAGGAATTATATTAATTCCTTTACGTTTCAAATAATTACATCCTTCAATTGTATCATGGTCTGTGAGTACGTTTCTAATGCCTTTCAAATTTTGTTGTCTAATAACTGCTTCTGGACTGGTTTCGTTAGTATCAGGTACGTCGTAGGAGTATGAACTATGACAGTGTGGATCAAGTGCAAAATATCCTTCTTTAATAAGTTGCATTCCTTGCTCGATAGAAATAATTTTTTTTGTATACGTGAAGTTAGTCATGGTATTGTTCTAGTGAAAGTTATTCTCGGATATTTAAATACTTTATTAAACCTTTCTGCCAACTGATGTGTACTTGTTACTTATCTACTTGATGTGTACTTACTTGTTCAATTGATGTGCAATGACTACTTGTTTATTTTTCTTAGATAGTTATTCCTCCTCTGTATGTATATTACCACAAACATAATTATAAATACTATTATAGAAATATTTATAAATACCCTATTATTCCTTATCATCGATACAACGATACAAATAACTATACAAAACGCGTGAATGTACGTGAATATCTTTGTTTTGTTGGTTTGATGAGGTTTAAAGATGAAAATTCCTAAGACATTAAAGAGACACTGTCCAACATGTAATAAGCATACAGAGCATACTGTTACTACAGCTAAGAAGAGAGGTCTAAGTTCAACACATACACAAAGTCATTCTTCATTAGTCAGAGTTAAAGCTCGTGGTGGTAGACGAGGATTTGGTAACCAGGGCCGTTATTCAAGAAAGGCAATGGGTTCATGGAAGAGATCTGGTAAGAAGTTAACTAAAAAGACAGATTTCAGATATACATGTAAAATTTGTGGTAAGCAGCACACTCAAAGTAAAGGTAAACGTGCAAAGAAAGTGGAAATAGTATAAAGGCAAGATAAGATAACATTTGCGTATATTATTCAAGATAATATTTATTGTTTAAGAAAATATTTGAGGTAAAAAAATGGTTGGTATAAGAGAACCGGTTTCAAAATTCATCAAAGTTCGTTGTCCGAAATGTAAAAATGAACAAATAATATTTGGTAAAGCAAGTTCGGAAGTCACATGTTTAGTATGTGGACGAGTAATAGCAAGTCCAACAGGTGGAAAGGCTAAAATAAAAGCTAGAGTATTAGAAGTTTTAGAATAAAATCTAATAAAGAATAAAAATTCTGGTAACACAAAAAAATGTTTGTAAAACGTTTAGGATTTCCTGAAGAATCGGATTTAGTAATGTGCACAGTGAATAACATTCAGCACAATTCTATATTTGTTAACATCCATGAGTATGATCGTCAGGGAATGATTACGATTTCTGAAGTAGCTCCTGGAAGAATAAGAAATATTAGAGATTACGTTGTAGAAGGAAAAGTAATAGTATGCAAAGTACTTTACATCAATAAGGAAAGAGGATATATAGATTTATCTTTGAGAAGAGTTACAGAAAGTCAGCGTAGAGAAAAAAACGATGAGGTTAAACAAGAATTAAAGGCTGAAAAAATACTTGAGATGACAGCTCACGTTCTAAAGATTGATGCAAAAGTTTTGTATGACCAAGTTGCTGAAGCGTTTTTACAATCATACTTTTATATTTATCAAGCATTTGATGATTTTTTGAATGGAAATTTAGTGTTAACTGATTTTTTTGATAAAAATATTTCTGAACAATTAGAGAAAACAATCAGAGAAAAAATTAAGCCGAAAGAGATTTTAATAGCAGGAGACATTACAATTAATAGTTGGGAAGAGAATGGCGTTGAAGACATAAAAACTGCATTAATTAGTGCAGTAAAGGATAATGTGACTATCAGTTATTTAGGTGGTGGAAGATACAGGGTACTTGTTAAAGGTACTGACTATAAAATTGTAGAAAAATTGTTGAAAGATGCAACAGACAATATTACCACTTATATGAAAAAACGTAAGGCACACATCGAGTATGAACGTGTAAAAAATCTTTCAGTCGAGACTGCAAGTTAATTTAATCTATTCAAGTTCCAATTTCCAATTTTTTCAAGTTATTAATTCATTAAATTTATTGTGATTTTGTTTTGGTGTAACTATGAAACATATTCTAAAATGTCCAAAATGTGGTAGTTATGGTTTAACAGAAGAGTGTGGTTGTGGACATAAAAGAATAGAACCTAAACCTCCAAAATATTCTCCAGAAGATAAATACGGTAAATATAGACGGGAAGCTAAAAAATTATTGTCAGAAAATCAGGAAAAAATTGAAGAATAGAAACTGAAGAATACTAATTTACAAACAATAACTTACAAGTTATCAATATCAATTACTCAAATGAAAACAAAACATATTAATGAATGGGAATTAGTTGAGCACGTAAATCCAAAAATATCTACGCCTATACTTATTGAAGGAATGCCTGGAATAGGTAATGTCGGGAAGATATCAATGGATATTATTATCGAGGAAACGAAAGCAGTTCTTATAACTTCATTTTATTCTAAACATTTACCTAATTCAGTATTTGTAAATGAAGATAATCTTATAGATTTACCAAAAATAGCATTGTATTATAAAAAGATTAATGGTCAAGATTACTTATTTTTGACAGGTGATGTACAGCCAGTTACAGAACAGGCGTCGTATAGTTTTAGTGATATTATAATTCAGATATTTAAAGAATATAATGGTAAACACATTGTGACTCTTGGCGGTATTGGACTAAATATTATTCCTGACAATCCAAAGGTGTATATAACAGGTAACAATAAAAAATTTTTAGAGGACATTTCTAATATACTTAAGAAAAAGAAGTTAACGTTCGAGACTAAAATTTATGGTATGGTAGGTCCAATAATCGGAATTTCTGGACTGCTTTTAGGCATAGCTAGAAGGTACGATATTAAAGCATATTGTCTATTATCTGAAACGTTAGGGCATCCAGTGTATGTTGGCTTGAAAGGATCTAGAGCAATACTACAAATACTTGTTACGCAATATGGATTTAATGTGAAGTTAGATAAACTTGATAAAGAAATAAAACAGATAGATATGCAATCAGGAATGTTGCCTAAAGATGGAACTGATATGGAAGGTACGAAATATCGTAAATATTCCGATATGAATTACATTGGATAGATGAGCGACAGCTGAGACAGTTTTTCGTGTTCAGGTAAAAAATGCTTAAATACAATAATAACATCATTGCTTCTAAAATAATTTATTGTGACAGTTTTTTACGTAAAGGTACGGGATTAATATTCAGGTCTAAAAGTTCTGTCGATGATACTGCATGGATATTTAGATTCAAGAATCCAAGAAAGGTTGGTATAACAATGATATTTGTCTTTTTTCCGATAGATATATTATTATTAGATCAACATAATACAATTGTAGAATTAAAAGAGAATCTTAAGCCCTATCAATTTTATAATAGCAAAGTTAAGATATATTCATTTATAGAATTGAAACAAGGAACGATTCATAAATATTCTTTGAAAAAAGGCGAGACAGTAAAATTTTGAAGAATTTTTGAGAATATATAGAGAATACTTATTATTCTATTAAAGATTACGACGTCAATCATATCGAAATATTTATAAACAAGTTTCAATAGATTGTCTATATTATTACTTGATTTACAATGTTATGTTTAATTATTATCTTTGAGGTGACTTTTGATGAGAAATTTTGGACGTAGAGGTCAAGCGGCTTTAGAATTTATGATGACTTACGGCTGGGCCATTCTTGTCGTCCTTGCTGCAATTGGAGCATTGTCCTACTTTGGTATTCTAAATCCATCAAAATTTACTCCAGATACTTGTTTCACAACTTCTGGATTTTCATGTTCTGGAAAACCGGTTGTCAATAATACTATGGTTGCATTCTCAATAATGAATGGACTCGGGTATACAGCAAATCTTGACGATGCTACTATCTCATATTCTTCTACACTTTCGTCTTGTAAAAACACATATTTTTGCGCCAGAGGAAATATTACTTGTAATGTCTCCAATACAACTGTTGAGGATGGTGCAGGTATAACTGTAGTATTGTCTGGCTGTGATTTTAGTACTCTGAATGTTGTTAAAGGAGAAGTTACTATACCTTATATAAATCCTATGAGTAGATTACAAGAATCGATAATAGTATCTGTGACTGGTAAACTTCCAGGTAAATAAATTTTGTAATATCATTTTTGTATTCTCTTCCATCTAATTTTATTATGTTTCTATAGGTAATTATATCTTGATGTCTAATGAGGTGTGTGTTGCAAACCGAAATATTTAAATATGATTAAGTTCAGGAACAATATACACATGTTGTTATACACGTCATAATTGTATATTTATTTGTAGATAACACGTTGAGGTGAATTTGTATGAAGTCAATGAAAGGTCAAGCAGCTTTAGAATTTATGATGACATATGGCTGGGCAATTTTAGTAGTTCTTGCTGCCATCGGTGCATTATCCTATTTTGGAATATTAGATCCATCGAGATTTACTCCCGATACTTGTATGGCATCCTCAGGATTTTCATGTGACGGAAAGCCTGTAGGTGCTAGTGATAACGTAGTATTTACAGTTAGCAATGGTGCAGGATTTGATATAACCCTAGACAATGTTAAAAGCTTAGTTCTGGGTCCAAGTTTGATTAGTGCTGGATGTACTACTCCTAATGTAAAGATAGCTGATAGAGGAAATACGTCGACAGGAACCAATACTTACATTTTGCGTGATGGTGGTAGTGCAACAATAAATGTAAGCAATTGTACTGGTTTTAAAAATCTTAATATTATAAAAGGCGATTTGACTTTCAATTACACTAATGCTAAGAGTGCTTTGCCTGAGACAGTAAAGATAGCAGTCGTCGCTAAGCCTAAGTAAGTTTTAAATTTTTTTTAATTCTTATTTTTTTATTCTATTTTTATAACACTTTAGTATTTATAATATTGTATCATACGCCACCAATCTAATGTTCAATCTGCACTGTGTTGTACTTGTGATATGCAAAATTATATAAATATGTATTAAATTTATATTAATGAATTATATTAATAAGATATAATTTCGAATAAAATATATTATTATGAGGTGTTTTATATGAAGATAACAAAACTATTTGCAAGACAAGTATTAGATTCTAGAGGAAACCCTACCATTGAAGTAGAAGCATATTTCAATAATGTAAAGGCATCTGCAATTGTTCCAAGCGGCGCTAGTACTGGAAAATATGAAGCTTTAGAATTAAGAGATGGAAAGAAAGAATATTTAGGAAAATCCGTAATGAAAGCAGTCGAAAATGTTAACAAAATTATTTCCAAAAAGATTGTCGGAATGGAATTTTTGAATCAGAAAAGTATTGACGATACATTGATACAACTAGATGGTACAAAAAATAAAACAAAACTTGGAGCTAATGCAATCCTTGGAGTTAGCATGGCCGTATGTAGACTTGCCGCATTAATTAAACAAAAACAATTATATGAGTATATTGGAGAAATTGCAGGTACAAATACGAAAGGACCTAACGCAAAAACTTATTCAATACCAGTACCATTTTCTAACGTAATTAATGGTGGAAAACATGCAGGTTCTAGTCTTAAGATTCAGGAATTTATGATTACACCTGTTTATGCAAGAACATTTGAGGAAGCTGTAAGAATGACTGCTGAAACTTATCAGATACTAAAAAAATTAGTTGAAGAAAAATATGGAAAATCTGCAACAAATGTTGGTGATGAAGGAGGCTTTGCACCTCAATTAACAACAGCTGAACAAGCATTAGATTTACTTGTTGAAGCAATAAAAAAGTCAGGATATGCCGGAAAAGTAAAGATTGCTATGGATTCAGCAGCATCAGAATTCTATGATGAGAAGACAGGATGTTATGTCATGGATAAATCATATACTAAAGATGAAATGGTTGATTATTACATGAAATTATTGAAAACATATCCTATCGTAACTTTAGAAGATCCATTCGACCAAGACGATTTTGAGAGTTGGGCAAAACTTACTGAAAAGGCATCGAAATTGAAGGTACCTATAATTGGAGATGACTTATTAGTGTCCAACCCTGAAAGAATACAGATGGCCATTGAGAAAAAATTATGTTCGGCATTATTGCTAAAAGTTAATCAGATAGGAACTATAACAGAAGCTATCAATGCTGCAAAAATGGCGTTCAGCGCTGGATGGATGGTAATGGTTAGTCATAGAAGTGGAGAGACTGAAGATACATTCATAGCAGATTTAGCTGTAGGTTTAGGCTGCGGACATATAAAATTAGGTGCTCCATGTAGAACTGAAAGAGTTGCTAAATACAATCAATTATTGCGTATTGAAGAAAATAATATTAGATATGCTAAGTGGTAATTGAGTAGCATTAATATTTTTTATATTTTTTTGTCATTGTTTTATAATATTACCACGCTCGCATGGTGTGTTGACCTAATTGGATTACGAGCCATTTGTAATGAAACTTTTATTTGTAGGTTCGCTTGGTGGCAATTCTATTTGCTATGAATTTGTGATGATATTGTGTAATTATTTCCACAATATTTATAAATCGTTTTTTATTCCGTTAATGTGAGGGATTTATTATGGGCAGAATTAAGACTATGTTGATTAAGAGAACTACAGAAGAATTGATGGAAAAACACAGTGATGAGTTTACCACTAGCTTTGATGATAATAAGCGTATATTAGGTACTAAGGCTAAAATTTCATCCAAAAAGATGAGAAATATAATTGCTGGTTACGCTACTAGATTGAAGAAAAACAACAAGTAGATTAAAGACAATAGGTGAAACAATGGAAGAAGGGAAAGACAATACAGTATTTGTTGGAACTAAACCATTCATGAACTACGTAACTAGTCTAGTAATGCAGTTTACGACTAAAGGCGCTGACGAAGTATTCTTAAAAGCACGTGGAAAGTTCATAAGCAAAGCTGTAGACATTGTTGAAGTAACCACCAAGAGATTCATGAAAGATAAAGTTAGAGTTAAAGAGATTAAAACAAATTCTGAAGACTTCAAAAACAAGGAAGGACGAGACGTTAGAGTTTCTACAATTGAGATAACGCTTGAGAAAATGGAATAAAACTGTTTTATGTTTTGTAGATTTTTTTTCTTTTTAATGAATCGGCTTCCGTCATGCTTGTTAACGCTTTATACATAAATTTAGTAGCTAATTCTATTCCGCCAATATTCATATATTTTGAGAAATAATAACTAATGTCGGATTGTAAAGGCTCGGGATATCTGATGGAGACTGGCTGACGAAGATGATTGCATATTTTTTCCAGTTCTTTATCTAATATTTTTTCCAAATCAATGATATTATCTGAATCGTCCATATTTTGTATAAGATAGAACTCTAAATAAATCTTCCCTAAGATTTTTCGGAAGTTTTATGGCATCTGATCCCTAAATCCGTAATTCTTCCGAGATATTCCATTTTTTTCGTAGAATTTTTACATGCTGCATAGAGTCCGTAATAGAATGGCAATGCAATGTGTTCCGTAAATATTTCACGTTCATAATTTTGTTTTTCGATTTTGTTATCGATATAAAATTTAGCTATGTTCAAATGTGCCTCTATAACTTTTTCTAGAATTCCGATGTATGCATTATCGCTGTTAGATTTTTGCCTTGTGTTTTAGTGTAACAATATCTTTATAAACTTTGTCTCATCTCTCAGATATATGGGCACTTAGCTTAGCTTGGATAGAGCGTCTGGCTTCGGACCAGAAGGTCGGGGGTTCAAATCCTCCAGTGCTCATTTATTCATTTCTAAGAATTTTTGGAATCTTTCCTTTTTATGTAATATCATAATATAAGGATACACGTATAATTCTAACAATTTTATGTTCTTTTTTGAGACATAGAAACATGTTTCTATACAATTACTTGTTCTGCATTTCGTAAAATGGGTTTTACAATTAAAGAATTTATATAAGAGATGTTGTAAAACTTTCATAGGACGATCTTCTGCTATTTCTATTCTCATTTGAGGTATTCTTCTATCTGTATTATGTTTTATTTGAATATGTCCGTCGCCATCTATCAATCCTGCAAGGTATGCACCAAATAATTCTATTTTAGAATTTATTTCGTTGTTTAACTCTTCTTTCTTCCACTCTCTTAGTATATGTGCTGTTCTATTGATTGAAGTTTGAAGCATAAATGCGTTATCGCAGGTTTTTTTACGAATATTTGTGTGAATACTTAATTTATTCATTAAAACATTTCTGAATTTCTCAGCCATTGGGAGCGATTTTTCACAGATAGTAAGATTTAATCTTATTTGTTTTCGGTTTCTCTTTTTATCGTAGAATTCATATATACATCCGTCTGATTGTAAAACGCCGATTAAATATGCAATATCTTCGTCTATTACGATATTTTGCGATTGTGGAGTATTCATAAATAAATCATCTCACTTTGAAGGAAGGATGATTTATTTATATGCTTCACGAGCAAATGTCCAGTGAAGATAGTGTTATAAAAATATACCTTTTTAAATCTGAATTTATTTGTTTACTCTAAGACGAATGTTTGTCATAGTATTATATTTAGAGGTCAAATTTATGCGTTACACACCTGAAATGATTGCACAACAGAATTCTCCTAGATATGTTGCTGCGCATCAAATACTTAATGATATTTTGCACAAGCGTAAGCCTTCTATGAATGTGTTAATTTCTTTATATGGTGAACATGTAGCAAAGGATGTTATGGTTACTATTATAAAATTTTATGCTGATAAAGATTTTGATTCAGGTATCTTAAGAAAACACAATCCTGTTGCTCCTACAATATTGTCTGATATGAGAAAACTCATGGATAATGATTCTGATTTTAGAGCTATGGATGTATATTTTTCGCAGCAAGTATCACGTACAGAATCTGTTGAAAATTTAATTAAAGAAATTACTTCAGAGATAGGAAATAATATCCATAATAAATTTGGTCCATACTCTCCTTATATTATTAAGACTGCTGCTCTTGCAATGCATTATCGTTTGAAACGTAAATGTAATATCTCTATAATTTGTCATTGGACTGGTGTTTCGGGTTTAATGTATTTTTTGCAACACACTGGAAATATTCCAAAACACGAAAATAATGAGGATGCATATTATATGACTGCTATAGCTTTCTTACATGATTTTCAAGAGGATTTACCTGGTTCTGTTTTACATAGTGATAGTTTACCTTACGGGTTTTATCGTACTGAAGAATTTGGATACGATTATTTACCACATAACGAATTGCTTGTTAAAGATTTGAATGTGTTGAACAATTTATATGGAAATTTATCAAAGTATGCCTACAACCTTTTTAAGAAACAAGGAAAAACTTTTACTGTCGATAGATTTAAAAAATTCTTGAAAGAATATATTAAGAGCGATACTAATCCTAAATCTTTGATGTATAAAGTCCATGAACATATACTTGATTTAATTTCCGGAAAGGATTATGGTGAGTTATATGGTAAGGATTTACTTAATGCAATCTCGTGGGATTTTTACGAGTCATATATTAAAAGAATATTAGATAAAAGCATGACTGCTACCATCATAAAATGTTGTGATCAAAGTTATAATTTCGTTGGTAAAGATCCTTTGTCTGATCAAGAATTGATGAAAACTCTACTTAAGATGTGGCTTTTGGCGTCTAATCTTTATGAACGTGCTTTGAACTTACCTTATTTGGATAACTTTGTGATGGAATTACTCGAAGATACACTTTGTTATGCTGAATATTATCTTCTTAAAGATCTTATGCGTACAGAGGCTATAATCCCCTTTTATGCGTCTGCATTTCAGAAAATTAAAGTATTATCTCCTATATTCTATACTGATAAGCGTCTGTCATAGGTGTTTTTTGAACTTATACACTAAAGGATAACTTAAAGGACAAAGTATATAAATACTTGTTATTTACTACTCTTTAGTGTACAGTTTATGTTGTTATTGTATACTTAGTATTTTAATATGGTGGATTTTATATGAGAATTACTCAAGAGATGGAAGGCTTAACGAAGTCTCCTAGGTATCCTGCTGCACGTCAATTATTAGAAGATATCTTAAATAAGCGTCAACCAAATATGGAATTATTAACTTCTTTATATGGTGAACATGTTGCGATAAGTATGATAAATTCCATCAATACTTTTTATTCTAACCCTGGATTTGTACCAGGAAAAATACGTGCACACGACATTAATGCTCCAACTTTACTTTCTGACGCTCGTAAATGCATGGATGACGATGATGATTTTAGGGCTATGGATGAGTATTTTGCACCACAAATAGCTAGAACTGAAGATACCAAAACTCTAATTAATGAAATAACTAATAAAGTTGGTCGTAATATCGTTAATAAATTCGGATCTGACTATGCGCAATATGTTATACGCGAATCGGCTTTGACTATGCATTATCAGTTAAAACGTAAAAACAATATATCTACAGTATGCCATTGGATGGGCACTGCTGGTCGAATGTATTTTTTACAAGCAAATAATATTATCCCCCAACATTCAAATCCTAATTTCAGGGTTATGGTAGCATTTTTACATGATTTCAAAGAAGATTTACCAAGAAAAGCATTAGACAAGAAAGGAAAAATTTATGGTCTACATCGTACTGATGAATTTGGTTCGGTTTATCTGCCTCCAGAGAAAAATTTAATACACAATGTCAATATATTAACAAATCTTTATACTGAAATTTCAAAGTTTGCATATGAATCTTTACGTGACGACGGTCTGATTTTTACACAAAAAAGTTTCAAAGAATTTTTGAATACTTATATCGCTAATAATAATCTTGATACAAATTCTTCTATGTACAAAATTCATCGTAATTTACTTAAATTTATGTCTACAAAAGATTACGATAAAATAAGTGGAAAGAAATTATTAGATACAATAACCTGGGATACATATGAGTTTTATGTTAATAGGATTTGGAAAAAAAGTATTCGATTCGAAGATGACACCCCTATAATAACTAAATTCTGTGACCAAAAAGATAATTTTACGCATAAAGAAAAATTATCGGATAAAGATTTGACTCAAAATTTGTTAAAATTATGGTTATATGGTTCAGAAATTTACGATAGCGCAATAAACTTAACTCACACTAATGCTTTTGTTAGCGAATTGTTAGAAGATACACTATGTTATGCAGAACACTATATATTAAAAGATTTTATGAATACAGAATCAAGTATTTTATGTAATAGTTCTGCTTTCAATAAAATAATAGACTTTTTACCAATATTATATATTGAGAAAAGACTAAATTCAGCGTATTCTCTACAACAAAAAACTACTAATATAATTTTATAATTGGATATTTATTTTATAATTATTTATATATTTTATATGCAAATATACTGTTATATAGTTTATTGACTAAATTCTATTCTATTATCCATATAAATTCCTTTCTTTAATTGTACTGGTCTCCAATCATCTAGAATTAGTTCTGCATCAAGCCATTCTGCAAGTTCAGAAGGATTGCCTATTGTTGCGCTTAAACCTATTATTTGAAGATTTTTTAAAACCCTTCGAAGTATTGTTATTAATACTTCAAGTGTTGGTCCACGTTCAGTATCATTAAGTAAATGAATCTCATCTATGACTACTACTTTTATTTTTTTTAGCCAAGGAGTTTTATGTCTTATCAAAGAATCAAATTTTTCACTTGTCGTTATGATTAAATCATATTTGTCTAAATAGGAGTCATCACTATCTACATCACCACTTGTTATAGCTGTCTTGAATGTATGCATCTTTTTGAAATGTTCATATTTCTCACTTGCAAGAGCCTTTAATGGAACAACATATACACATTTTCCTTTATCGTGAAATATTGCGTTCATTATTGCAAGTTCTGCTACAAGTGTTTTTCCAGAAGCCGTAGGAGTACATATAAGTAAACTCTTGTCGTTAAATATTCCAGCGTCTATTGCTTTATATTGTGCGGGCCTAAACGTTTTTATTCTAGGCTCTAATTTAGCATAGATATTTGATGGTATCTTGTTTTTATATTTAGAAATGTCCATGTATTCCTCACATCTCGTCTATTTCTTGAATGTGTAATAAATTAAGTCCATTCTTAAGAACAATCTGTATGTTATAAATCAAGTATAATCTCGCTTTCATTAATTCTTTATCTTCCACATTTAGTATTTGGTTGGCATGATAGAATTCGTTAAATTGCTGCGCTAGTTCTAGTAAATAATGCGCAATACTTGATGGTTTGAAATTTTTAGCTGCATCCATTACAATTGCTGGAAATATATCCAGCGTCTTGATTATTTCAAATTCGTTAGTCTCTGTTAATAATTTTATATGTGCTCCATGTAAATAATTTTCCATATCCTCAACATTTTCTATGTCTTCTTTTTCTTTCAATTTTTTGAATATGGAATTTATGCGTGCATAACTATACTCTATATATGGTCCTGTTTCTCCTTCGAAACTTAATGATTCTTTAGGATTGTAGACAAAATTTCTCATTGGGTCAAATTTTAAAAAGAAGAATCTTATTGCAGATTGACTTATTATTTTTGCACGCTCATTTAATTCATGCTCTGATAAGTTGTCATATCGTCTTTTTAATTCTTCAATACAGATATTTTTTACTTCTAAAAGTAGATTATCAGTATCGACAATATTTCCTTCTCTAGATTTTAATTTACCTTCTGGTAATTCTACCATTCCATAACTGAAGTGATAACATTTGTCTCCAAATTTCCATCCAAGTCTTTTGAATATTTCGAATAACACTTTGAAGTGATGTTCTTGTTCATTTCCAACAATGTAAATCATTTCATCGAATTTGTATTCGTCATATCTTTTTTTTGCCATGTATATATCTTGTGTTATGTATACTGAAGTTCCGTTTGCTCTAAGTAATACTTTTTTTCCAAGACCAATGTCTTCAAAATTTGCGATTATCGCTCCTGTTTCATCTTTTTCAAACACGCCTTCGTCAAGGCCTTTTAGTATTATATCTTTGCCATGTAAATATAATTCGCTCTCAAGATATTCTTTATCAATATGAAACCCTAATGAGTTATACGTTTCTCTAAATCCCTTCAATGCCCAAGAATTCATCTTCGCCCATAATGCCCTAATTTCTGGATCATTATCTTCCCATTTAACAAGCATATCTTGGATTTCTTGCTCCATAGCAGGATTTTCTTTTTCTAGTTGGGCATATTTTACATAATAATCACCGACAAAATGATCTGATTTTTTATGTGCTGTCTCTGGTGTTTCATGTAAACCAAATTTTTGATATGCTAGCATCGATTTACAAATGTGAACTCCTCTGTCATTTACTAAATTTACTTGATATGGTTTTTTTCCTGAAAATTTTATAATATTATATATGCTCTGGCCTAGAAGCATGTTTCTTAAGTGTCCTATATGTAAAGGTTTATTTGTGTTAGGACTTGGAGATTCTATTAATACAATGTCATTAGTATTCTTTCCAGCACCATACACATTTTTATCCTCGTGAATTTTGTGAAGTACGCTCTTGATATAGACTTCTTTATTCACAAAAAAGTTTAGATATGGCCCAACGTTATTAATTAATTCAAAATGTTTATGGTCTTCTTTAAGATTTATCTTCGTCAATTTATCTTTTAATTCTAATGCAATATTTTGTGGACTCTTTTTTAATTCTTTAGAAAATATAAAACAAGGCATTGAATAGTCTCCAAGTTTTGGATCTGGAGGAACTTCTATTATTTCAAGAATTCTATGCTTTTCTATACTTAATTCTTCATGCACTGCATCCGCAATTATATGTTTGAAATCCATGGTATAGTTATTAATGGTTTGTATATAAATTTTATTATCCTGAGCATTAGTTTGGATGGTGTTTTGCAAAAGTATTATTAAAAAATATTATTATACCATTAAAGTGTTTCTATGTATCGAGATTTGACTCAGTTATCTGATTATTATATTTTCCACACTTGTCTCCAAACATTGCTATTCTCTTTCCATCTTGCCAGAATTCTACGACCTCACAATTATTTGCACAATCTTTACACGTGAAACTTGTCGTTTTGAATGTGAAATCCTTGATTTCAAATCCTTTAAATTTACTTTTGAGACCTGTTTTTTCCACACTATCTTTTGCAAGTAGTGCTGAACCAATAGCTCCCATTACATTATAATGTTCTGGTATTAATATTTCTTTTTTTAGATAGTTTTTGAATGCTCTAATTATCCCTACATTTGCTGCAACTCCGCCCTGAAATATTATTGGTTCACGAATATTTTTTCCTTTTGCAACTGTACTAAAATAATTTCTAACTAATGCTTCACATAATCCGTTTATTATATCGTTTATTGTATATCCTAATTGCTGTTTATGGACCATATCTGATTCTGCAAATACTGTACATCTTCCGGCTATCCTTACTTCATTTGTAGATTCTAGAGCTTTTGCACCAAAATGTTCTATTGGAATTCCAAGTCTTGTTGATTGCTGGTCGAGAAAACTTCCAGTTCCTGCGGCACATACATTGTTCATGGCAAAATCTGTAACAATTCCTTTGTCGAGTAATATTATTTTTGAGTCTTGCCCTCCTATCTCGATTATTGTGTTTACTTCGGGATAGAAATGAGTAGCCGCAATCGCGTGAGCTGTAATTTCATTCTTTATGATGTCTGCTCCAACCATTGCGGCAATAAGATATCTTGCACTTCCAGTAACTCCAACTCCTGCAATTTCTGTTATTTGATTTTCTTTTGATAGTCTGCTGTTAATTATTGTTAATCCTTCTTGCACGGATTTTAATGGATTACCGTGAGTTCTAATATATGTTGTATGTAAAATGTTATATTGCTCATCCATTGCAATTACGTTCGTACTTACTGATCCGACATCAATTCCTAGATATATTTTCATGGTTTTCACTCTACATTTGAACTTTTATTAGTATTAATCTTACTAATGTTAGTATCGTTATTATTATCATTATCGGCGTTATTGCTATTTGTATTGCCTTCTATTTTAGTGTTATGATTCTGATTTGTGGACGCAAAATTGTTTTTACTTTTTCTAATATTTATCAAATCAACAAATGCTTCTACTCTTGTCGTGAATCCCGCGTCTCCAGTTTGTTCATCAATTGGTAAATATAAAATCGGAATATTGTAGTCTGAACTAACTTTTGGAAGTATGTTTCTGACAGTAATTTCAGGCATGCAACTAAAAGGGTATATGTGTATTATTCCATCAAATCCTTTGTCAGCATATTTTATTGTACTTCGTATAGTTTCTTGAGCGAATGCTCCGACGTTGTGTCTAAGATAGACTCTTGCTTTATTATTGAGCAATATATCTTCGGGATTTATTCCAAAATTTATTCCAGCAAATGCGTTCAAACTTATTCCTTTCTCGCTATATACTCCTAAATCACATAATCTCTCGAATATATTATTGTTTATGAATTGTTCGTTAATAGTATATATATCTCCCACAACTGCAATCTTTAGGAAATTTTTGATATCTATTTGAGGATATTTTTTGAAATCTGAATATATTTTATCGTTAAGCATATACAAATCTACAATAGTATCTGTCTTGTCTATTATTTTCATCCACTTAGTTCTGAATGTTTCCGCTTTCTGTTTTTTCGAAGATAAATATATTTTTCTATAGAATGTTTCTACTTCTTCCATTAATGATAATTTTTGTGCTGCAACAATTAATCCTTCAGTTACTTTTTTTAATGTGATACTATCGTCGTATATCTTGAATTTTTTTGTGACGTCCGCAGGATTTAAACTATTTAATGAAATCATTTCGAATGTTTTGCCTGTTTTTTCTAAGATATATTTTTGTGCCATACCAAAGTCCGCTAATTGGCATGCACCAATATCTTTTGGTGTTGGTATAATAAATATTTGTGCGCCTTGGTCTAATGCTTGCAATAATGAACCGAGTAATATTTTGAATGGAAAACATGAAAATTCTGGAGCATATAATATTCCTCTAGATATAGTTTCTTTGTTCGGAGGAGATAATGTAATTAAGTCTATACCTATCTTTCTTGCAAATGCGTTCGTTGCAATTTCTGATGTTCCGACTTGATATATGGCATATTTCATAAATCACTCTCAGATGATTCATTTAGCATTTCGTTGATATTTACTGTTTCTAAAGGTTTTTCTTTGTGTTTTTTATTTTTACGTATCTCTATCATGTCTAGAAATGCTTCAATTCTTGTAATCATTCCAGCATCGCTTGAATGTTCATCAACGGTCAATGTGAGTATAGGTTTATTATCTTGGACGTTAGCATCCATATATTCTTTAATTAATGAATCTGAAGAACAGCTGAATGGTGTTACATATATTATTCCGTCTATGGTTTTATCTTTTGAGTAATATATTCCTGCGCCTAAAACTCTACTTCCAAGGCTCCAATGTGGTTTTTGAATATATTTAATATTTGCATAAATTTCTGATTCAGTTAGTTTATCTGATGTAAATACTTGTATATTTTTTTCTTTAAGTTTTTTTATAACATTAAAATTAATGTGCGCATCATTGATTACATACGTGTGTCCTATGACTGCAATTTTTATAGGTTTAATTCTCTCTTTTTTCAATATTTCAATGGCTCGTGTTTTGCCGTCTTCGGCATCTAATAATTTTACTGCATCATCAAATAATATTCCTTTTGCGATATATTTATCGAATTTCTTTTGGTATTCTAAAGCGTCCTTATACGCTGCATATATTTTAAGAGGATTTAAACTTAATTTTGTGGCAACTTCTTTTAATGAGGAGAATATTGAACTGTAAAAATTATCCATATCTATATCAAATGATAATAATTCTACTCCAGGAACGTTTGCTTTTATTATATCTGGTGAACCAATAATTTTTGGGCAATAATATGATCCTTTACTACTAGATATGACATATGGTAAAAATATGTAATCGACTTTATCTTTTAGGTATATTACATGCCCATATAAGACTTTTAGTGGAATACACAGTTCATTACTACTTGTGTTTAATCCTGCTTCTATAGTCTGTTTATTTGTTTTCTCGCTGAATATTACTTCCGCTCCAAGTTCTGTAAAGAATTTATAGCATAATGGATAATAAGAGAAATAGAATAATGTTTTTGGAATTCCTATTTTAGGATTCTCTTTAGCATTGAACATTCTTGTGGTCTTTTAGTTTTTTATACTGGACAAAAATATATTGACAAATTGTCATATTAAATCATTATAATGAATGAATCATACTAAAATAATAATTAAAAAAATTTGAAGGATTACTCCTTCTTTTCAGCTTCCTTAACTAATGGTTCAGAACCATACTTTAAAACTTTTAAATTTACTTGTGCAGTCTTATTGTAGATTGTGTTTCCAGCAACTGTTCTTCTTAATCTCATACCCTTTCTATTGTAATTGTTGCCTAATCCTTTAGTTATTAAGATTGCTTTTCTCATTATACCATTAACGTCGTGACGCATTGGGAATCCACAGTAATCTGATCCACCGCTGATTTCGAATTCGTAACCTGACATGTCTAGTACTTCGCCGTTTATCTTGTCGCCAATCTTTTTACCTTGAAATACTGATGTTTGGTCTTCTTTTAATTCTTTCTTAACTGTCTTTCCAGACTTATCTGCAATATTTATTTTCAAATCCATTTTTTCCTCCAGAGCAATTCAAGTTTCTTGGAAAATATATTAGAACATGCACGGTCGTGCGTAATTGTAATATAACTTCCAGAGGCCTAAATCCTCAGTTGTTATACTCGTAGAAACGATAATTTATTTATAAATGTGATGGAATGATGAAAGAATGAATTAGTATTAAGAAAAAATTTGAAGTGTTACACCTACTCTCTTTACTATTTGTTTTGCCATATCTTCTGGTAAATCAAAATACTCATTTCCGATTTTAAAAATATACAGATATTTTAACGTAATATACTTATGAGTTAAAAATTCATATCTTACCATTTGAACTTCTCTACTTTTTGAAAGCGCCTCTTCAAACTTTTTTGTAGGAACATCCTGAGGAACAATAATCTCAGATTTATCTGAAAAAATAAGTTTAATATATTCTGGCAATGGTTCCATCTTATTAGAAGCAAGCATTTTATGGTATGTTTTGTAAACTACTCCGCCTTTCAAGTTCTCGATTACAAACGAACCATACGTTTTAGAGTTACTTTCAACTCCGATTTGAAAGAGGATTTCGGCTTCTTTCTTAGATAATGCCATTATATCATCTCCTAATCATATTGTTTAGATTAAATATATCAATTTTCGTTTTTTTTTAATTCTTTGATTGTAAATATTTATTTGCGATGATAATAAGATAAAAAATTAATCCAAAGAAAGCTAATCCAGACACCGCACCCGTTACAATAATTGTCTTAGGATGGTTTTGTTGCCACCACCATAGAAAGTTTCCGTATACGCTCCCAAGAAATCCCATCAAAGCAAAAATTATTCCAAATACTATTGATAAGCCAGTCTGATTTTTTGAGGATGTTTTTTTACGCTTAAACCAGGACGGTATTTTCATAATTTGGTATATGCCTATGAATATATAAATTTTCGTTTTTTTAATTCTTTTACGAAAAGATACTTCTAAAATAAACTAATCTTTCTTTTCCGTTTCTTTCGTATCTTCTCCGATTTTTTCGTCGATAGGCTTATTAAGAATGGTTCTATTATATTTCTTATAGAATTATTGTGAGGGTGAAAAAATGATGCAAGAACCAACCAACAAAGAAAGTCTAGAGAAGAAAGTTAGTTTTTTAGATCGTGCAAAATATTTTGCAGCGCCAGCTGTATTAACAGCAGGAGCATGTTTTGGTCCAGAAATAAAGAAAAAATATGATACTTTACCAAAAGAAACAAAAGATAAGTATCGTACTGTCGCACTAGCTGGAACAACTCTTTTAGGTGCGATTCTAGCAGTTGCTTCAGGTTATAATCTATATAAGGATTATAGTGAAAAAGAACGTGCAAAATTGTAGAGGATAAAATGAGTTTTGATTTAACAAAAATTATAGAAGTAATTGATGTGAATTCTAAAGTTATTAGTGATATAACTAATGTTGCAAAAAATGTTATTGCTAAAAATCCAAATGCTTTAGACGATAGTTTTGTAGAATATTCTATCAAGAGTCATTTCGGAGAATCAATGTATAACAAAATCCAAAAAATCTATCAGAATATTATAGGAACGTAGATATACTTCAATTAATTTGCGTAGGTGATTGACATGGGAAATTTACTTAGAGGAATAATTTATACAGGCATTGCTGGCGCGACAGGTATTGCAGGTTATATGATTGGCAAATATAAACATATGAGAGGTGTTTCATTGACGATGGTAGGACTTGCATTAGTGTTGTATGCTCCTAAGGGTTGTGATGTTATGGAGACATATCTTAAGACGCATTCAGAAGTTGAAAAAGCTAAAATCTATGGCACATTCAAGAAAGATTCTTTGGATGCAATAGTACAAAATAAACAATTAAAAGATTCTACATCGCACCTAAAGAATTTTCTGCAAAACACACTTGATTCACGTAAAAAATTAGAGGAGACATATAAGGATATGCTATCACGCAATGAAACCGAATATAAACGATTATTGAAAAAAAATGATGAAGGTTATACCTCTGCATTGAATGTTTTAAGAGAGCAGAGCGGAATTTTACAAAAAAATACTGCAAATTTAGTTTCAACTCAGGACTCCATTCAAATAAAACCTTATAAAAATTCTCTAACAGCGTCGAATAAAAATATTGTTGATAAAAATACTATTAATGCTGTTAATTCGGATGTTATGATTCCAGAAGGCACTCTCTCCATACTAGAGACGTATATTGCAGGCGGCGATTATGGAAGGACTATGAGTTCGAAAGACTTAGCAGATGGGACGCGAGTTGATATAGTAACATTTCATGATGGTAAAACATTAAGTTTTAGATATCCTGTCGGTCCTTATGTTATGACTACTTCAAATACACGTGGAAAATAAAAAATATCACTAGATTTTTTGGTGAAATTATGAATATAAAAGAGCGTGTCAAGAAATTTTTTAGAAATATAGCTAATACGTATGATGCTATTAAAACAGTAAATAAAAAAATTTCAGAAGATTTTAAAGATCTTTTTCAATATAATATGCATTCTATTGATAATATAGTTTATCAAAGTAATGGCATTGTAGGTCTATGTGACGATGTTTCTTATGCTGGAAAAACTAATTTTAATAAAATCAACACCATCCGAGAAGATTTTAATAAACTTGAAAATATACTCTTTACTGGAAGCAGTAATTATATTTCGCCATTTTCTCGACAAAAAAATTCGATAAATGATTCTGGTGTAAACTTAGCTTCTTCTGTAGATGTAATTAGTTCACAGGATGCGGTTGAAAAAATAGCGACTTCGTCTAGATTAAAGAGTGCATTTATATCGACGATAGTAGGCATTGGAACAATGAATTATACTTATGATTATCTAAGAGGTAAGGTCATCAACTCACAAAAAAGTGTTCTTTCGCCTGAAAAATTTAATGATGTAATTAAATTAAAAAATAAATATTTCTGGAAAACCGATTCTCAATTGCAAGATATAGTGCAAAAAGAAACACACATTAATGTGAATGATTTTTATTCTCTAATAAAAGATGCTATGGATTTAAAGCTCAACAACTCAGCATATTCTGGTATTGCGCGTATAAATTATGATTCTAGGATTGCTTCTCAAGATATGAAAAAAGATTTTATACGCGCATACTATTCATCAAATAAAACGTTGAAAGACATATCAATAGATTTCGAGAAAAAATATGGTATGTACATATCAACTTCTACAATTAGCAATAATGCAAGAAAATATTTTAGCGTTCAAGGATTAGACTTTAGAAATCGAAAGGAAGTAAAAAATTATTACAGTACCCATAATTTGAGTATTGTCTGAATTTATATTTTCACAACATACTTTTTTCCTTCGTACTCGACAATATCTTTATTGTATAGCTTCTTTTTATTTCTTGTTTCGGAAGTTCCATTCAAAAATACTGCACCACTTCGAATTATTATTTTTGCTTGTCCGCCAGTTGCGGCAAGACCTTGCAATTTTAAGAATGTATTAAGTTCTATATGCTTATCTTGATCTTTACTTGTGTTATTTTCAATCTTGTCAGTCATTAGTATTCACCTAGTCTCTTTTGTTTTTTATCGTATCGTTCTAAATATTTTGGAGGTGTAACGCTAACAAAACTATAACCTAATTCTTCAAGCATGACTTTTGCATTGCTACTAATTCTTGGGCACGCTATTATCCCTCGAATATTCTCTTCTTTGATTCCCTTGCTTTTACATATTTTATGGATATATCTATGCAATTGTTGTACTGCTTTGAAATCCGCATTATCTCGTTTACATTCAATAATTACTATTTTACCGTCTTTATCCGTTCCGAATACATCTACAAATCCATATTTGTTATGTTCTTCACGACTGAATGGTTTGAATCCTTTTTCTATTAGAAGTGGATTCTCATATATCATATCGCTCATATCTTTTTCGCTTCCAACTACCTCTATATTTCCGCCGTCTTCTAATTTATGGCTCTCCACAAAATGTATTCGATGTATTTTAGCGTCTAAAAAATCTTTTAAAAATAAATGTTTTGCTTTAAGCAGTATCTCTCCGTTTTCTATAACTATTTTTGCTTCAGTACCTTCCTTCATATAATTTATAGGATTCACGCCACTAGGTTGGTGTATAAGTAATGTCTTATCGTTTTTTATTAGAATTATTCTATCTCCCATGGGTAAATAACTTTCGACTTTGCCATAGTATGATACTTCACAGTTTGCAGCAATAATTACAGTCTCATTTTTTTCTAGAGCATTATTTATTTTGCCAATAAATTCTATGTCCTCACTATTTTGTTTGCTCAAATCTTATCCTCTGTAAAAAGTATCGTCCTACGATATATAAATTTATTTGTGTTCTTTAAATATTAGATATATAGAAATTCCAAGCAAAGTTAGTGATAATATATCTACAATAACACAGAAAAAACAATATGTGTGTAATATAAAAGTTTGTACGTATAAAAACCAAATTGCAGTTATTCCGGATATTATGCCGCCTGTAATAGTAACATATTTTAATACTTTATTTACAATATTATTATCTTTATTTTTTCTTAATATTAAAATTGATGTAAAGATTATGATTAATGCAAAACCTATCATACCATATATTGGATTGTCCATTCCTAGAATTTTACCATAATTACTGGTTTGGACGGCTTCACAACCGTTTGCACCAGTGATTGCTGAACAAAGGCCACCTTGATTTTTAGAGTAACTTGTCTTTTCTATCTGTATAATAATTGAGAGTGCTAAACATATTATTGAAATAATCATTATTGCGAGATACATTTTGTGTAGTGGATTTTTCTTGAGTTCTACGCGCGTTAAGTTCTTCATGCTATTGTGCCTCGGTTTTGGTTTTTAAATGTTATGAAGCATTTCGGTTCTGTTCAAAAAGTCTGCGCCTGGCGAGTTATACTATGATCAATCTATTAATCTAGACTCGATTAAGGAATTAAAATAACTTCTAAACGAGCGCGCAACGTTTATACTTTGAACGGAGCCGAAGCATTTCGGGTTATTTCTTCTGAGTAATTGTTATATAAATAAGAAAATATTTAAACACCATACTCGTTAACGTATTCATGAAAACCACGCCAATAAAAACAATAATTAATCCAAAGAGTCCAGAGATACGTGTAAAAACGACTTGCGCCATAGTCAGCAGAAAACCTGCTGTAAATAACGATTTATTTAAAACTGCAGTAATAGGACTATATGATGTGAATAATCCACATAAGCAAGGTAAATTTCCACACACTGTATACGAATTCTCTAATATTGAGAAAGTTCGTATGAAAGGAATGAATATATCTTATTATCTGGAAGGCAACGATATAATTATTAACGATTTAGAAGAATTGATGATACTACAAGAGAAACAATTTCTTGTACTAAAAGGATATCAATTCGAAATTGAGAGACGAAAAAAATAATGTCTTTCACAATTTTTTCTTAATTTTTTGTAACCACCATATTATTTAATACGGTACTTCAACTATTTACTATTATATTCTAGTATTATATCTACATGTATCTCTTCACCTTCATGATTATAGAACTTAATATTCTCAAAATTGTAAGGTGTACATATTATTACATTTACTATGCCTACTTTTCTGAAAAATTGTCTATCAGCAGAAGAAGGTCTGTTGCTAGGTCCAGGATGACTGTGTATGCTTCCATAGAATGATTTATCTGGAAAATGAAATATTGGAGCGGCACTGCTATCAGATGCATAGTATTCTTGATACAAAAGTCCAGTTATTATTAATTTTTTATTCTTAATTTGTCCATCAAGAAATGCTAAGAATTCTTTTGGGTGATTTTCTTTAGCCAGCAGCATGATATTCTCTACAACGTTCTGTTCTATTCCTATGCTATTAAACTTAAATTTATCTAGATCAAATACTTTCTCAAAAGTCTTTATTATTCCTTTCTTAATAACTTGTTCTATTGTCATAGTTTTATGATAGAATAATAGCATATAAACTTTATTGAATTCTAATTCAATAGAAAGATTGGCGCCAAATAAATTTTCAATTATTTTATGCTAGAAAGGGATAGAAAAAAATAATAAAAAAGATAAAAAAATATTTTTGCATTGGTGATTAACCAATTATCTATTGTGGTAATTCATCAGATACTGACACGTTATCTAGTGTGCCTATATCCGGGCTTGCTGTTGTAGTTGTATCTACTGTTAAATCTGTTGCGGTTGTATCTGCTGTAGTGGCTGCGCCAGTTGCATCTGCTGTTGTTTGAGTATTTGTTTGTGTTGATGGCGTTTTTGCTGTTGAACCTATTCTACTACATCCACTAATCAACAAACCTACTGTAATTATCACCAATAATATTGTTGCTGTTTTCATTTTATTGACCTCCAGCATTAGTACTATTGCTGTCTACAGTTCCGTTGCCTGTGTTATTATTTCTATTTCCAGGTCCGCGTCCTTGACGATTAGGTAATCTCTGTTGTCTATTATCTATTTTCTGTTGTCTTTCTGCTATTTTACCTTGACGTGCATTTATTCTTTCATCAGTTATATTTTTAGCAATCTCTTTCATGTCTTGTCCTATGCCTCTGATGTCCGACCATGTATTATTAAATTCACCATCTTTGAATTTATATCCTGGCTGAATATATTTTTCTGCATCAGCTATTTTTTGATTAATATCATCAATTTTACCTGACATATTATATGTGTCTGCCAATGGTGCTAACTTGTTCTTGTAGCCAGTTAGTCTTGAAATCTCAAATCTTGCAGGGTAATGCATTTGGTCATCATGGTATGTTTGCATGAAATCTTGTATCTGAGTTATATTACCTTCCGCTATCAATGCTTTTAATTCTGTGTTCTTTGCATCAATCTCTTTTTGCAATGCTACTGCATCATCCATAGTAATGTTCTTTTTATTCATGTTGTCAATAATTTTTCCCCATTGTTTATTCCAGTTGTCCATGTGAGTTTCCATTACTGTAGCCATTTTTATTTCTTTATCATTTGTACATGCAACATAAGCATTTTTAGCATCCTTCAACTCAGTTATAACTGCGGTTCTTGACTCATTAGATACATTGTATTGCCTGAAGTTCTTCTTAACATCTGTCAAATCCTGAGAAGCCTTTTGTAAATCAGGTCTTATATTATTAGTTATGTACGTATCGAAACCATCTTTATTTGTTGTATCTACTAATGTTTTTAATGCGCTCATGTCTGATACTAACTTATCTTCGTTTGCTGTTTGATCCACTGTTGTATATTTTTTTAGTATATCTATCTGTGTATCAGTAAATGTTACTTTACATTGCACATTGTCATATCTTACGCTTAATGCTTGTCCTTGTGTTGCATCATTGTTTCCCGTATCGGTATTTGTTGTATTTGTGTCGGTGTTATTAGCTTCTGCCATAACAAATCCTGTTAATGCGAGCATCATTACAAGCATCACCAGCCATTTAGTTGTATTCATTTTACGCCTCCGTATATTTTCTTATCTTCATACTTTTCTTTTGCATGTGTTCTTTTATTTTCTTACTTTAATCAACAAAACCAATCACCAAAATTAATTATTAATGTTTTGCTTACACATATGAATAGTAACCTTACTTATAAACATACTTTCTACATGATAAAATTAAAGCTTTACAAAGCTTTATTATGTTATAATAAGAGTTAATATTACCTTTAATACTTTATAGGCCTTATTTAATCTTTTTAGCATTAGCATATATATTACATATATTAATAAACTATTTAAAGAAGGGGTTTGTGTATGATATGTGGGGGATTTAATGAAAGAATTTATGTTTGCTGTTAATCGATTCAAGCAGATACTTATTGTATTCATCTTGATTTTCATGTATTCCGGCTTAGCGAATGCTGCAATGATTAGTGGTTCAATATATGATCTAGCTTTACAAAAAGAATCTAACGTTATTGTTGAAATCGATACTGTACCAAGGCAATTATTTGTTTCTAAGAGTGGCGATTATACATTCAGCGTTGATTCTGGAAATTATACTCTATATGCACACAGTCCAACAGGTAAAGCATCCGAATCAGTTATACTCCGTGATGAAGGCAATTATACTTTAGATATAATCATGGAAGATATCATAGTAAGTCCGCCTAAAGATATTTTACTAAAAGAATCAGATATAAACGTGAGTTCCAATAATATTCAAGATTCAAACAAGAACGGGAATATGATGCTAGTTATAGGATTAGTACTAGTATTAGTGTTATTAGCTATAATCTTTTATATGTTTATTTACGCAAGAAAAATTAAATTAAAATCATCTAAAAATATTAAACACGGTGTTGTAGAACATGAAACTGAAAAATATGCTGTTATGCATGAATCAAAGAATTCCTCTCAAAATAAATCTGAAGTACAATTAGCTCAGTTAGATGAATATGCGCATAAAGCTCTACAACTTATTAAGAAAGAGAAACGCACAACTCAAAAGGAATTGCGTAAAGAGATACCTTTGTCTGAAGCTAAAATTAGTTTAATTGTTACTGAACTTGAAGATAAAGGTAAGATTCGTAAAATCAAGAAGGGCAGAGGCAATATTCTAATATTTGTAAAAGAGTAATTTATTTGTTGCGTGTATTAATATAAACTATATTAATATGAAGATTCAGATATTCACGTATACCTTTTAAAATCAGAATATTAATATCAAAATAATATGAGTCATGTATGAGTGAGTCAAGTATGAATCGGATTAAAATGCTAACACACAAAAAACTTAAAGTTGAATACAATAAGCGTGAAAAAGAAGTAAAGACGCGCCTTGCAGAATTTTCTAATAATGCAAAACACATGACTAATAAAGATTTATTTACAGAATTATGCTTTTGTATTTGTACGCCTCAAAGTAAGGCTGTGAAAGTAGCTGAAGTTATTAATGTTAAGAACGCAGATAAGCTTTTAGTTTTAAGTCAATCTAATCTTGCTGAGTTATTGAGAAAAAATACGCGTTTTCATAATAACAAAGCTAGACACATAATACATGCACGTAATCACGCTTCAAAATTAAAACACTTGAGTAAGGATGCTATAGTTGCACGCGAATTTCTTGTAAAGAACGTTAAAGGTATAGGTTATAAGGAGGCAAGTCATTTCTTACGTAACATCGGTTATAGAGATATATGTATTGTGGATAGACATGTAATAAACTTAATGCATGAACTGAAAGTGTTTGAGAACAATCTTATTCCAAGTACGCCGAAAAAATATCTTGAGATGGAACAACGGATTAAAGATTATGCTAACAAATATGATTATAATGTTGATGAACTTGATTTAGTGCTGTGGTCAATTAAGACAGGACATGTGTTTAAATGAAATTATTATTTAAGTGTTAATTATTGTTCAAGTGATATTATAATCAGTGTTATGAGTAGTACTATGGATGAAAGAAAATCAGAAACGAAGTTGTTGTATCTAGATAATTCATATCAAAAAGAATTTGAAGCTTCAATAGTTGAAGTGATTGAAAATGTTGATGCATCTAGCGGAAACAAAACAATATATGTTGTGCTTGATCAAACATTATTCTATCCGCGAGGCGGAGGACAACCAACAGACACTGGTGTGCTTAAATACAACGGTGTAACATATATTGTTCTTGAAGTAACAAAGTCTGAAGGTAGAATACTGCACAAAGTGGAAACGCGAGAACATAACTTAAAATCTGGCGAGCATGTTCAAGGCATAATAGATTGGGATAGAAGATATGCTCTGATGCGTATGCACACTTCATCACATCTAATAGATGCTGTCTTGTATCGCGATGGTAAAATACTGGTTACGGGAAATCAACTAGATGTTGATAAGAGTAGAATTGATTTTGATATGCCTGAATTTAGCATGGAAAAAGTTCAAGAATATATACATGAAGCAAATAAAATTATTATTACAGATTTAGAGGTTAAAAATTATTATTTGAAACGTGAAGACGCGTTTAACATTCCAGGCATAGTAAAACTTGCAGGAGCCCTTCCCCCTGATATACCTGTATTACGTATAACTGAAATTGTCGGTCTTGATATTCAAGCTGATGGTGGTACACATGTACGTCACTTGGGAGAGATTGGAAAGATTAATATACTCGGTATAGAGAACAAAGGAAAGGGACGTAAAAGAATATCTTATACTTTAGTAAGATGAGCTGGTAGATAATTAAGACAGATTACTAAGATAATTTGATAAGAAGTTTAATAATTTATTTTAATAATAAAGAAAGTCCATAAGCTAAGTAGGTAAGCTAAATTGTAGGTGAATTATTTGTTGCACAGTAATAAAGTGAAATTAATGAATGACTATTTAGGATTCGCATTGTTCTTTATTATATTCATTGCGGTTTATGCATTATTAAATTATTTTGTTTTATCACAATACTTTAAGCTATTCAGTTTAGAAAAAAATTATTGGTTTTACATTATTGTAGCTGTGATGGCTTTATCTTATATCGTTGCTGCAGGTTTAGAATCACAATCAAGTAATTCGTTATTTAGAGCAATATATATTTTTGCATCGGTTTGGATGGGTGTTTTGTTCTTAATGTTATGTACGTTACTCTTGTATCTTATTACTAATAAATTTGTGCATATGACTGCATGGATTGCTGGAACTATAATGTTATGTGTGGTTCTAATAGTTGCAATTTATGGTGTTGTGAATGCATACACGTTTAAAGTTAATGAGATGGATGTGTATACTGACAAGAACGTTACTTTACGTGTGGTTCAAATATCTGATGTTCATCTCGGTCCAATAAATAGTGAAGCGTACTTAAAACGTATTGTGACCAAAATAAATGATGTTAATCCGGATGTTGTGCTTATCACAGGAGATCTTCTTGATGGAAGATATAAATATAGTAAAGATATTTTACTTCCCTTGAATGATATTCATGCAAGTGTATATTTTGCTACAGGAAATCATGATGATTACACTGGTTTAGCTCTTGTTAAAAAATTATTAAATGATACAAAAGTGCAATGGTTAAGTAATGATGCAATAGAGTACAAGGGAGTGTATATAATTGGTCTTGATGATACAAGAGATGTTAAGAGCATAAGTACACGATTAAATATCCTAAATAAAGAATATAATTTAAGTAAAAAATATACTATACTTATGAATCATAGACCAATAGGATGGATTGATGCTAGTAATTATGTTAATTTGATGCTTAGCGGACATACTCATGCAGGACAGATATGGCCGTTTACTTATCTTGTGTTTTTAGAAGGTAATGTTATGCAAGGTGTACATAGAGTTCAAGGTAATAATGATTTTATGTTATATGTAAATTCTGGTACAGGTACGTGGGGACCTCCAATGAGAATAGGTTCACATACAGAGATAAGTGTATTTAATATTAAGAACAAAAAATAATTATATACTAACAATTTGTAGCGTACGTTATAGTGTATGCTAAATTTAAGAATAATTTACTTGATACTACTTGACATCGTCGATAAATTACTTTGTAGTATAATTTGTCATACATCATCACATGTGTTCTTTTTTTATTCCTTTTTATCTATTTTTGATGCTTTTTGTGCTTGATTTTAACATTTTTTCTATTACAATGTAGTACAAAAACATAACTTTTATAAATAAGCGTGCTCAAGGTTATAATATTGTTAAATACGATTTTATGATACCAAGGTGATTATGATGGATTCTATTGAGCGCATGCGAAGAATAAATGATTTGACGCGTGAATTAAAGCAACACGGATTTGCAGAATCCAGTTTTGAAGCTATTCAACAAGCTAATCAGATTTATGGCAACGATGATTTAGACAATGACGTTAAAAATGGGCTAATAAAAAATAGCACACATGATAAAATGAATTTAAACGACCAGGCGAAGGATGAGACTATGAGTGATGATACTGCATATAACGAACGTAAGTTAGCAAAAGTTGCCGATAGTGTGCAAGTGTTGACTGATAAGATGAATGAGATTATCCGTGCTCTAAATGATTTAGATGCAAGAATATCTGAAGTTAAATCTAAACAAGATAAACTAGCAATTGAAAGGCAAGAATCAAGAATCGAGCCTAAAGTTGAAGTAAAAGTTGAAACTGCTGTTGATGAAAGATCTACGCAACGTGCGGAATCTAAATCTGAACAACATTCTGAATCTGCTGCGCATAAAGATGAGTATTCAATGAATCAACGTACAGGTAATTTTCAAAGTCAAGATGTTGCTATTGACAAGATGTTTTATTTTGGCAATAAAAAATAGGTAGGTGAAACTATGGTAGAAGGATATTGTGTAAAATGTAAAGCAAAGTCTGAGATGATTGATGCAAAAGAAACAACAATGAAGAATGGTCGAAAGGCTATGAAAGGAAAGTGCAAGAAGTGTGGCACTGGAATGTATAAAATATTAGGAATGAGTAAATAAACTCATTCAATTTTTTCTTTATGGTTGACGGCGAAGAAGTTCTAGATTGCATGTTTTCTGTAGATGAGATGCTTTCTGAAGCGGAAGAGGCTTTGGATAACAAAAAGTATTCTGTTGCTATACATAAAATTAAAGAGGCAAGAGATGCTATTAGTGAGATGCGTGACGATGATGAAGCAGAAGATGATAGGCAAGAAGTAGATATGCATGTTACTAATAGATTAAATAAGGGCTAATATACTTAATCTAAGATAATTCTTATTGCTTAATCTATATCTCTTTTTAGAGTTAGTTGTTAGCGTTCTGTCTTAAGATTGATGACTGATAAAACAATAATATTTTTAAAGTAGTATTCTCATGGATTATTATGCCTGACGATGAAGATATTCCTATGGGATTGGACGATGAAATTGTAGATGACGAACCTATTCCTGCACGTCGAGATATTAGAATATTTCATCGAAAAAAGGAAGACGATAATAAGGATGATGATTTTGACGAAGACGTTTTTGTCTAAGTGAGTCTTAGTCAACTTGTAATCTACTTGTGTGTCGTTAATAAACTCGCGTGTGCTGATTTTCTGCTCTTTAATTCACTCCTTCATAAGATATATAAATAAGTGTGTTATAATTTTCACTAGTGCTTATTAAAGCACAATTGTTTTTTTGTTTTAATTCAACAAATAACACCTGTTAAAACCTATTAAAATTTATGGAGGGATTGATATGATTGTATTAACTGACGCAACATTTAAGAGTGATGTTTTAAAAAGTAAAACGCCAATACTAGTAGATTTTTATGCTGACTGGTGTGGTCCATGTAAAATGTTAGGGCCAGTACTTGAAGATTTATCTAAAGATAAAGATTTTGATGGTAAATTGAAATTTGCAAAATTAAGTACAGAGACTTATCCTGATTTAGCTCAAGAGAATGAAGTTCAAGGAATACCATGTATGATTGTTTTTAAAAATGGTAAGGAAGTTAATAGAATAGTTGGATTTGCACCAAAACCTGCAATGAAAATAAAGATAATGAGTGTACTTGAATCATTAAAATAAGATAACTGATAACTAGCTAATAAAACATTTAATTTGTTTGGTGATATTATATGGAATTTGCTTGTAAAAAAATAGACGTCCAAGATATTATAGCTTGCAGTCTAGGATTGAAGAAATCTGAGTATAAAATATTCGAAGCTATGTTAAACAGTGATCATGTATCTCTTAAGGATTTATCTAAAAAATTAAATTTAGATAGAACTACGCTTCAGAAAATTTTAAAACGATTTGCGGACAACGAATTAGTAGAACGATTTCAAGAAAATCTAGATAATGGAGGATATATTTTTGTATATAAAATTAAAGATAAAGCAGTACTTAAGAAGAGAATAAACGTTGCAATAGAAAAATGGCATGAAAGTGCAAAGCACGCTATAGATAAATGGTAAAATTATTTGTCTAGGTATAATTTATTCTTTAAAAATATTTTTTCAAACTTATGCGCTTTTATTTCTCTATTTTCTTATTTACAAATTCTTCATCTAATTCTTTTAATTCTATTAGTCTATTATAAATGAATGCTCTTAATTCTTTAGGCCATCCGGAATCAATTTCCTCTTTATACGTCTTGATGGCTTCAATAAAATCTGGACGAATATCTTTTCTACCGTCAATAATTTCCACAATATGTTCGCGTATTGGGAATGGAATTCTTTTAAGATTCCAAGTCATAATTTTTAGTTTTTCCATCTCTAATTCTTTTTCGTCTTCGACTTTTCTTTCTTGATTTTTCCAAAAAGAATCATAATTAAACACTTCTTCATCTGTTCTAATCTTCTCTCTTTCTTCTTGTGTTAATTTTTTACCTTCTTTTAATGAGATTTTAGCTCTGACCATGTCATGCATTCTGCGAAGAAACGTTAATTTGTCTTCCATTTTCATAATATCAGTATAACCCATAGTTATTATGTTAAACGCGAAAGGACTCGGAATATCTGTGTATATCTCTTTAATTGTTATACGATTATGTTCTATATGTTCTATTACTTTTTCAGAATTTTTTATGTCCATCAAATCTTCTAGAATTTCTCTACGCGCTTCTTTTAATATAGGAAATTCTTCAGATATACGTCTTACTGAATTTATTAATAACCGTGAAGATATTTGTTGTCTTCCGACACTTTTTCGCATTCCTTTATATGTTCGAAGTATCATCATAGCTCTTGTTGCACAGTGCCTGAATCTTCTTGCTAATACTTCTGTTTTATCGAGTGACATTTCAGCAATTTTTCTTAGATCTTTTGATTTTATTAGATTAAATGCTCGAGCTGCTTGTATGTTTTCTTCTGTCAAGATATAAAATCCATTATCGTTAATATTTATCTCAACATCTCTATGTTGTATTTTACTAATAATTAGACCTAGAATACGCGATAGTACATCATTAACTCTTCTTCCATATAATGTGTGAAATATGATATATTTTTTACTTCCCTCAGTAAAATATTCGATAGTGATTCTTTTGTCGTGAGGTATTAATGCATAATTGTATTGATCATGAAAATATTCATATATTGCATTTGCACCATAGCTATCGACGTATAAATATGTGTTTATGAATTCTATTATTTCTGCTTTTTTAGATTTTTTCTCAAATTGATCATTCATTAATCTGCGGAATTTTTGAATTTCTAATGCTAAGTCATATGATAATGGTAATGTTTCTGATGCCCAACTAGGAACTGTCGGAGGTCTATTAACAGAACTTTTAACGAATGCAGTCATTCCTTGTGCATATAAAAATTCGTATGTATTACCGCCGAGCACGAATACATCTCCACGTTTTAATCTTTCTAGAAAATTTTCATCAATCTTTCCTATGAATGAATTTTCATTCTCTTGACTTCCGTGAAGTTTAACTTTGATAAATGATTCATCCGGAATTGTTCCGATGTTTGTCATATATAGAACGCGTGCGAGTTTTCCTTTTTTACCGATCATTCCATTGCTTTCATCATACCATATTTTTGCATAAACATTTCTATCTTCAAGAGAGACATATTGTCCTGTCAGATATCTTATTACTTCAATAAAATCTTTTCTTTGAAGATTTCTATATGCGTAACTACTTTTGACTGTCGCATAAACTTCTTCTATGCTTCTCGATTCTTCAACTGCCATTCCAAATATTTCTTGTGCTAATACGTCTAATGCGTTCTCGGGAATATCTACTTTGTCAATTTTATGTTCTATTGCTGCTTTCAATAATACTGAACATTCGACCAGATCATCACGATCTAAGACTATTATTCTGCCCTTTGATATGTCATGTAGTTTATGTCCTGAACGTCCAATCCTTTGTAGCGCTCTTGCAACACTTTTTGGACTTCCAAGTAATATTACTAAATCAATGTATCCGATGTCTATTCCTAATTCTAAACTTGTTGAAGAGACAACACACTTTAATTTGCCTGCCTTCAATCTATTCTCTATATTTAATCTATGCTCTTTACTTAAAGAACTATGATGTGCTCCTATGTATGATTTCTCGTTAATATCTAGTTCTTCTTCATCAACAGTCTTTTTTTCTTTTTTTTCATCATCTGTGTCTTCATTTAATTTGACATAATTTTTTGGAAATCTGTCTTTGAGGTGATGAACTACTCTTTCTGTAGCACTTCTAGTGTTTGTAAATATCACCGTCGTCTTATGATCCTGAATGAGTTGGTCCAACATTTCATACATTCTATCGTATGTAGTTTTATAATCTGATTCAATAAGATTAGGCACAGGACTTAATACTTTTAAATCCATTTTCTTTATGTTTTGTACGTCGATAATTTTGCAGGGTCTAAATTTTTCTAAATCCGCGTTTTCCATTCCAACTAAAAATTGCGCAATCTTTTCTAGAGGAGAAACTGTGGCGCTAAGACCTATGCGTGTAAATTCATGATTAGGATTATTCTTTTTCCCAAGTGCTGCTAATCGTTCAATACATACAGATAACTGTGTTCCGCGCTTACTAGAAGCAATAGCATGTATTTCATCAATAATTACCCATTCTACATTTTGAAATTTCTCTCTAAGTTTTGGGCTTGTTAACATTATTCCTAAACTTTCAGGAGTTGTAATCATTATGTGTGGTGTTTTTTTTAACATACTTGCTTTTTCAGAGGTCGTAGTATCCCCTGTTCTTATTGCTACACGAATATCTATTTTACTTGATGAACCTTCAATGGTTTTTTCAGCGTATTCTTTTATTTCTTTTAATGGTTGATTAAGATTTTTTTCAATATCATTAGCCAAAGCTTTTAGTGGACTGATATACACACAATAAACTCTATTTTCTATTAATCCTTTGCCTGATAATTGAATTAATTCATTTAATATTGCTGTGAATGCAGAAAGCGTCTTACCAGAACCAGTCGGAGAACTTATTAACGTGTTTTCTCTACAATGGATATTCATTATAGAAAATTTTTGTGGAGGTGAAAACTCTTTGAACTTATCTTTAAACCAATTTCTGACGAGCGGGCAGAGTACATTAAATGTTTCATCATCCGAATAGGGTTTATCCATAAACGATATCATGCGGTGCCTCTTGAACTATCAGAACAAGTATTTAGGAGGGAAATATGATTTATAAGTGTTATGTAAGGTTGACCTGTGACTATTATTTTATCTTGATTATCTCGACACTTATTTTTTAGTAATTACATTTATAAATTCTATTTGATGATTGTTCTTATTGAGGATATCATGGGTAAAATTAAAGAAATATATTATTCGTTCTTGAGAGCGTTTTTTGCAGATGTACCAACATCATTATATAAATTGTTATTATTTGGTTTAATTGTATATTCTGTGTTGCCTGTTTTTTTCTATAATAATACTGTTTTTTATAGAGTATATTATTATCTGTCTTATCTAACAATAAGTATTCTAGTTATTTGTGCGATTACATACTTTCCTCTGAAATCATACCTTAAAAAATATTATCTCCGAATACAAACTAAAAAACTTAAAACAGAGCATCTGGCTATAATTATAGTAAGATATAATATTATTTACAAAACATTATTTTATTTATTAACACATTTTAAGAAACTTTTTGCAATACTCAATCAAAACCATATTCCCTATGTAGTTTATGTAATTAATACGAATGAAGAATTTATTAATATACTTAAAAATAGAAATGTTAAAGCAATATTTGTTTTTGGGCACGGACGTAGACACGGATTAAAATTTGGAAATGAAGTATGGTCTTATAATAATTTATCTGTACTTGCGCCTAAATTGAAACATATTATATATGTTGGACAATTTCATTGCAATCACGAATCTGGAAAATCACTATATGAACAATTAGACTGTGATGGTACACTAACTGAAGGGGTAACATTATGTTATGATATAAATGATTACATTGATTCTAGAAAATATATTTCTATACTTAAAGGCATCTTTGGCGTGAAAAAAACTAATTAAAATACAAAGCTAAATAAAAAGCTAAATAAAATGTTTTCTTTTCACCACCTTTTTATATACTGCTGAATTCTGTCCATAATGAGAACGTTCTGGAATATGGTTAATACTGTGATAACTGGATCAGATATATTGTTAGTGGTTCTAGATGCTAGAATGGCTCAAGGAACACGTAATCTAGAAATAGAAGATAAAGTTGCAGCCTCTGGAAAACCATTAATTTTTGTATTGAACAAATGTGATTTAGTAGATAAACCTCTACTAGAACAGTATAAACGTATAATTCCTAACTCTATATTTATCTCGGCTAAACATCATCTCGGTACAATAATGTTAAGAGAAAAAATATTAAGAACTGCTGGAAGATTAAATTTACATTCGGCAGTCAGGGTCGGAGTACTCGGATATCCTAACGTCGGAAAATCATCGTTAATTAATGCATTGAAAGGTAAGAGCGCTGCAAAAACTAGTAGTATTAGTGGTTATACTAAACATATTCAAAAAATTAGAACAAGTAAAATAATTTTATTGGATACACCTGGTGTAATTCCATATAAAGAGAAGAATGATTTCAAACATAATATAATAGGTACAATCGATCATAGTAAAGAGAAAGAACCTGATGTTGTTGCAGTAAATCTAATGCATATGTTTCCAGGCGTTATAGAAAATTGTTATGGCGTGGAAGTTATAATGGATAAAGAACAAACTCTTGAAAATATTGCTATAAAAAGAAATATGGTTAAAAAAGGCTCAAAACCAGATATTATACGTGCAGCAAAAATGATTTTAAAAGATTGGCAGACAGGAGATATATCTGGAAAGAGAAATAATTAAAGAAAATTTATTTATAATCCTAATTATTACCTACAATTCTAAACTTTCTAGTATTAATTTAGAATCAAATTCTTTTAGATCGTCATAAGTTTGTCCAGTTCCAAGATATAATATTGGTCGCTGTAATATATATGAGACAGAGATTGCGGCCCCGCCTTTATCATCAACATCTGCTTTAGCAAGTATTATAGCATCTATTCCAACAGCCTTATCGAATTCTTTGGCTTGCTCTACACAATCATTTCCAGTGATGCTTTCACCGACAAATATTTTAATGTCAGGTTTACACACTCTGATGACTTTTTCTAATTCACGCATAAGATTAGTATTAGAATGTAATCTTCCAGCAGTATCGATTATTACGACGTCGATGTTCTTTGCTTCAGCATATTTTATTGCATCGAAGGCTACAGCTGCAGGGTCAGAATTATAGTCGTGTTTGACTATCTTTACATTTAGTTTATTAGCATGTTCTTCTAATTGTTGTATTGCTGCAGCTCTAAATGTATCTGAAGCTGCAAGTACTACGCTTAATCCTTCCTTCTGGAATTTATGTGTTAATTTAGCGATGGATGTAGTTTTTCCAGAACCATTAACACCTATTACAGCGACGATGTAAGGCTGATTATTTTTACGCTTTTCTTTGATATTTTTAATCAAATCAATTTTTTCTACATCAAATAATTCGCTGATAGATTGTCTTAAAGTGGATAATATTAATTCGTCTACTCCTTTTCTAGATACTTTTCCATTCATTAGTTCTTTCTTTAGATCTCTTTTTATTTTATCAATAACTTCTACTGCAACGTTGTTCTCGAGTAAAACTACTTCTAAATCCCAAAATAATTCTTCGAATTTCTCATCGCTTATTTGTATCTTTGTGAATGTTTCAGTAATTTTTGTGAAAAATCCTTTACGTTCGTGTTCTTCTTCTTTTTGTTCTATAACTTTTTTTGAACGTTCCTCCTCGATAACCTGATAGTGTGGCTGTGGTTTGGAAACAATTGGCTCGATATTCTTGATGTTTTCAACTTTCTTTGTTTCTATCTTTACTGTCTCTGTTTTGGTTGCAACTTCAGGTGTAATTTCTTGTTTTGTTGTTGGTTTAGAAATAGATTCTTTAACTTCTATTTTTTTATATTCTTTAATTTCAGTCTCTTTTATAACAGGTTTAATCTCTTTTGTTATGATTGGTTTAGAAACTGGTTCTTTGATGTCTATTTTCTTCTCTATTTTTTCTGTATTTATTGACTTTGTTTTTTGAACAGGTTCTATTATATTTCTTTCGGCTCTCTCTCTTAATTCTTCTTTCTCCTCGATTAGTTCTTCCTCTTCTTTTTTTCCAAATATTTTTTGAAAAAATCCTCTTTTTTTTGGTTCTGGTATGGTTGGAACTTCTATTTTTTCCTCCGTTTTTTTAGTTTCTTTGGAACGTTCTGTTTTTACATCTTGAAATTTTTTATCATCTTTTTTTTCTACGGGTAGACTTTTAGTTTCAACCATTACTTCTTTTTTTTCTACAGTTGCCTCTTTCTCAACTTCTTTAGTTAATTTTCCAAGTGCACCTTTTAATTTATCTTTTAAGAATCCAAACATTTTACCTCAACCTATTTTTTGTAATTACTCGCCTTGTAACTCGCTCATTTTATCCATAAATTTTTGTAATTGTGTCATTACTTCGGATTTGTAGTCCTCGACTTCTTTAGCTTGTGTTTCCATCATTGCTATAGTATCAACAATACTCTTTTCTACAATCACATCACTTCCTATATTAATCCTTAATATCTTGTTATCTGTTAATTTTCCTTTTGCGAATATTCCGTTAGCCACAGGAAACAATATATCGTCATTGTTTTTTAATTTTTCAAATTCTTTCAATGCATCTACTGTTGTACTCATCTCTAATAATTGTGTATCTATACTCTCCATTATTTTATTCATCTGTTTTATTTGATAATCGAGCATTTGCATCTGTTGATATTTATCCTGATCCATTTGTTCCTCCTAACTTACATCTTATTTAGTGTTTAATTTTCTGAGATTAATTAAATAATTCACTTACTGATTTATTTTGATGAACGTTATTTACTACGTCTGACAAAAATTTTGCCATATTGATAATTTTGATTTTATTGCTCTGACAATTCAGTACGATAGTATTTGAAACAATAATTTCTTTTGCACTACATTTTTCTAATTTGTCGCCACATCCGTTGCTAAATACAGGATGTGTAGCGCATATGTATACTTCTTTGGCTGTTTTTGATAATTCATCTGCGGATTTCACAATACTGTTTCCAGTGTCAATTATATCGTCTATGAGTATTGCAGTTTTTCCGGCTATTTCTCCTACGATATTAACAACTTCTGCTTCATTATGTGCCGTACGTCTTTTATCAATTATTGCTATTGGCATGTTTAATCTTTTTGCAAGAGATCTTGCTCTCTTAACACCGCCACTATCTGGACTGACAACGACGCCATCAGTAATATTTTTTTCAGCAAAATATTTTGCAAATAATGGTATTGCTGAGACTTCATCAACAGGAATATTAAAAAATCCTTGTAATTGTGGAACATGCAAGTCAATCGTGAGTACTCTATTCGCCCCAGCACTGCTCAACATATCTGCCACTAATTTAGCAGTTATTGGTTCTCTCGCTTCCGCTTTTCTATCTTGACGCGCATATCCGTAGTATGTGATTACTGCAGTTATTCTTCCGGCACTCGCACGTTTTAATGCATCAATTAATATTAATAATTCCATCAATGAATCGTTGACGGGATTACTTATGCTTTGTATTATAAATACGTCATCACCACGCACATTCTCGCCTATTTGTGCGTATATTTCTTGATCTGCAAATCTTTTTATAGTCCTTTTTGTCAAGGGCAATCCTAGATGCATAGATATCCCTTCAGCAAGCGGAATGTTTGTTGTTCCGGATACCAATCTTAATTTCATAAAATTCACCTACCGATGAATCCTAACGCTTCATCAGCATTTACAATTTCTGGTCCGCCTGAAGCGTCCCCAATAACAAAACCTTTATTGTTACACATAATACCTGAACCAATGAATGGTACGCCCATATTGACAGTACCTGTAAAAATTTCGACTTTTAATATTTTTTTTAATAATTCAGCTTCGTGTTCTAATATTTCATGATGACATAATATCCCTTTTTTAGTGTGAACTGCAAGACTTCCTAAAGTGTTTAATTCTGCAATTTCAGTTTTAACAACATCGACTTTCAATGCATCTTTGATTGCTTTTATCTCTTTTTCTCCGTACTCATTACTTACTACGCATCCTTTATCATTGCATATAATATTATTTCCTAAACACGTTAATTTTGTTTCTATTAATTTATATTTTATTTTATGTTTGTCAAGAATTTGTAATTCATTTTCAAATGCGATTTTTGGAACGAGCAAACAATTATTATTACCATTTAAGAAAACTCCAAGTAATGATGTACCCGCAATGTTCATTCTAATCACAGGAACGTTTAGAACTTCGCTTATCTCTTCAGTTAATTCTTCAGGAACTTCAGTTCCAAGTAAACAATATTTGTCTGTAGCAAATCCATATAATCCTACATTTGGATTACTATTATAATTTGTGACTAATACATGTCTTCTCTTAACTTTACTTACTTTACCCCTAACCATAATTTGTAAGAACAAAAGATTGTTTATAAAGTTAATGAAGAAAAATATGATAGATATAGAGACTTAAATTAATTTTTAACTTCTACACTGTCGTTAGTTGTTTCTTCAGGTTCTGGAACCGTTTCAGTAGGTCTTGCCATCTTTACAGATATTTGCTCGAAGTGTTTGTCTTGTTCTAAATCTACCTTTCTTAAATTATCTAGATGCAACAATGGTACAAAGGTCAGGACTTTATCGTGTTTTGAAGTTCCTACTACTAGTTCATCGAATGTTAATATTCTATCCTTATTTTTTTTGTTTTTGTAATGTGTTTCAACTTTTCCATACACGTTTACCATACTCTTTCCAAGATCGAAATGTTTCTCTGGAAGTTTTAACACAAGTTTTTTTGTATTTGGTTTGAATTTCTTACGCCTATTCTCAACTTCTAGTGCCTTCTCTAATGCCTGTACAAGGTCAAATATGGAGACCTTCCTTTGCCTTGGTTGTGGAGTTCTAGGATATAACTGTGGCTTGCCACTAGCGTCATATGCCTGTTGTCCGTTAATGTCTAAAGGTATATTTTCTTCAGTATTATTCATCATATTATCAAAATTAGCTATATCCTCATCAATAAGAATATCAGATTTCATTTTTAATAATACTGCTGATGCTAATACCATTTTTCCACTTATACGAAAATCTAATTCTTTTAATTTTCTTAACATCTCTAAGAATTTTTGTGAAAGTAATGAAATATCTATATCCCATGGATTCATATGTTCTTCTTCGATAAGCGCATATATCATATCTTTCCATGATAATTCATCTTCGATGAATAATAGGCTGAAAACTTTTTCAGAAGTCTGTTTAATCTGTTCTAATTTCTTTTGTCTTTCAACTTGCTCTTCTTTACTTAACTTCTTAGTCATTTCAACACTACAGAAAAAGAGTATATATAAAGATTATGGTAGTATGTAATAAAATAAAAAAATTATTTATTAGTTTACTTTCTTGCGTTTCTCTTACGCTTTTCTTTTTTCATTCTCTTTCTCTGCCACTTCCATCGCATCTGTCCTTTCTTCTTCCATCTTCGTGAACTTCTCTTCATTTTATAGACATTCCTCCAAAATTTTTTAACAATAAATGCTTCGGCCGGGATTCGAACCCGGGTCGCAGGATCGAAAATCCCGTATGATTGACCGGACTACACTACCGAAGCGTTGAATATTATTTTTTGTTGCTGTTTTGCAGCCTCTTATGTTTTGATGCAACTTTTGTAAAAGCTGCCCGTTGGCTCCACTACCGAAGCTTATTTAATATTTTTTATACAACTGAACATGATTGAGCCCGCCGAGATTTGAACTCGGGACCACTGGTGTACTTAGCACGCCGACATAGACGTCAGCGGGTCATATAAGACCAGCGCTCCACCAGACTAAGCTACGGGCTCAGTAACCTGTGCGATTTTTTGAGAATCTTTCTCTAAAATCGTATGCGATCTGCGGGAATCGAACCCGCGACACAGCCTTGGCAAGGCCGAATTATACCATTTAACTAAGATCGCTCTCAATTGTTATATCCATGGGCCCGGCCGGATTCGAACCGGCGACCTTCTCCGTGTAAGGGAGACGTCATAACCACTAAACCACGAGCCCGAGGTATTTTTAAACGAAATTCTAAACCATTTATATATTTGATTGTTTTTAATATTTTTTATTAGAATGTATCTTATAATTTTATCAAGAATCTTACAATGCTTTGTCTATTGCATCAATGTGTTTCGCTATTTCTTCGCCTTTCTTTGTTAATTTCAAATATTTTAATCTTCCAGTTTTTTCAAATGATACAAGACCAGCATCTTCCATCTCTTGTAGAATTTTAACGACGTGACTGTATGTACAATCGACAGTTTTTGCAAGTGTCGATGCATATACTTCATTGGTTGCATTCAATAAACCGACGAGCATCATGGCTGGTTTCTCTCTTAGAAATACGTCAAATATTTTTTTGTTTTTAGCCATTTTACCACTCTAAAATATATGTTATAACTACTGTTTTTTAAACTTTATTTCTCAAAATTCATTATTTAATATGTATTTTGGAAATGTTATTTGTTTATAAATTTTGTTTTTATGAAATATCACAACAAAGATAATTTCACATTCACCCTCAAAAAATACAATCGTTATAATCATTTAAATAGTTTCTCAATTCCATTTTTCAGAATATAAAAAGAAAAATGAGATGAAAGTAATGACGGAGAAAAAAATATTTGTATTATATATAAAAGGTTATAACGTGAGTCTATACGCCCTTTCCGAGAATCGGACTCGGATCTCAGGTTCTTTGCAAAATCTTTTTTGAATAAAGATTTTACCGCAAACCCGTATGCTATCCATTATACCAAAAGGGCAATATTTAGAAGAATAGCCGAGCAATTTTTAAATATTCCTAAAGAACAATAGAAAATATTACATAGAAAACAATACCAACGAGTAAATAATACCAATATTTGCTAAATATATTCTTTATGAGTGGAATATTATTTGAAATTGTTATTTGTCCATTTATCTTTTTCTTGAAATGTATGGATGTATCGATTGTAGCTACGCTTATACCATAAATAAATATTAGTGTTGCCACATTCAATGTTTCTTGGCTTTTAGTTGATACATACAATATTGCACCCATGCAAGGATATACCCAAACATTACTGTATTTTTCTCTGAATAGTATTAGCATTATTAATATTATGCATGCGAATAGTATTGTGTATAATTTGTTGATATTGTAAGACGCTACAAAAATTGTCAAGGGAATTATTATTATGTTAAGATATTTCAGATACGTAGATGTATTTCTCATCTCTTCAATAGCCATATTGCTTACTATTATTCCAATGAGAATTCCGAGAAAACTTATGAGCAATGTTAATGCGTAAGTTAATATTTCCATGAATTTTTATGTATTGTTCTAATATAAATACTTTTGGGATAATTAATATTATTGAATAAAAAGAATTATCTTAAGTTCTAATTTATGATGTAAGATTATATCCGCATGGTGCATCATTTACTGTGTAATTTCCATTACCGAATCCACCAATAGTTATGTTTTGGCCGGTACTATCGTCTTTTATTGCTACAAGTGTACCGTCCTGTCGAACTATATAAATGCAGAAATCGCCCTTAATTCCAAGTTCCTTCTTTAGTGCGTTATAATCTGTATTGTTGTAAAGTCTTTCTAGACTGGTTTCATCAATATTTCCTTTATCTATTATTGTTAGATTATTGGGTTTTTGCCCGTTGGCTGCATCCAGATTACTTAATACCGTACTTGATTCTAACATTAATGTTTGTGTTTTGTCTCCTCTATTGTTGCTTAATAAAGCGTAGAATATTCCAATTATCAGAACAAATATTACAAAAGCTAAGATTATATCCAAAGACCACGACTGACCCTGACCCCTCTTTTTGAACATACGACTAAACTGTGTTAACTTATATAAAAATTTTACTAAAATTTTAAATCAAGAAATTTATCGAAAACTTTTAAAATCTATCGGAAAAAATCATAAAGTTTATAAATAATGGATGCGTTTTTTTATAAATCTAACTAAAACGCGGGGGTTTTTTGGTTGATTAATAATGATTAAAACTTTTAGTCTTACTTTTATTTTGTAATGATTAATGGGGGTATCAAAATGCAAGTTAAAAAGTGTCCAGAATGTGGCGGTACTAATCTCGCATGGAATAAGGATAAAGGAGAAATTTCTTGTAGAGATTGTGGACTAGTTGTTGAGGAGAAACTTGTTGATTTCGATCAAGAATGGAGAGAAGTTGACAGTGAAGCTGCTGCTCGTAAGAGAAGAACAGGAGCTCCAATGTCCTACACTCAATTCGATCAAGGTCTAGGTACAGACGTCGGTAGAAAAGCTGATTTATATCAATTAGACGAAGCTGGTAAAAATAAATTCTTCAGATTAAGAAAATGGCAGAATAGAATTAGTACTGCTATTGAAAGAAATCTTAAATTAGCATTAGCTGAATTAAAAAGAGTAAGCTCATTTTTAAAATTACCTCAATCAGTAGAAGAAGAAGGTTCAAGAATATACACTTTAGCTGTTCGTAAAGGATTAGTTAGAGGTAGAAGCATGGAAAGTGTAGTTGCAGGCGCATTATATGCTGCATGTCGTAGACACGATGTTCCAAGAACTTTGGATGAATTATCCGAGGCTTCAAATATTGAGAAAAAAGAAATTGGAAGAACTTATAGATTTATAACACGAGAATTAGGAATAACTATTCTTCCAAGTAACCCTTCAGATTATATTGCAAGATTTGCATCCACGTTAAAACTTGGTCCAGAAACTCAAAGTAAAGCTGTTGAGATAATCGAACAGGCTCAGGGAATTGAATTAACTTCAGGTAGAGGCCCTACTGGAATTGCTGCTGCTGCACTGTATGTTGCTGCTTTGATGAATGGTGAGAAGAGAACACAGCGTGAGGTTGCGGATGTTGCTGGAGTTACTGAAGTTACAATCAGAAATAGGTACAAAGAATTGCTTGAAGAGTTAGATCTTGAGAAAGAAATCAAGAAAAGCAAGAAGAAAAGAAAAGATATCTGATTGATTTTGTGTCTTTAATCATTCTTTTATTTTTTTGTTGTTTCTTTGTAGTGGTTATGATTCTTTAAAAATCATAAACTTTATAAACTTGCCTACCCAGGAAATCTATAGACACTGTTGGGGCTAAGAACAATTAAAAGATCTGTTCTTTAGGATTTGTGTGAAGACGTTCAGATACGGGCGTTTCAGTATGATACTCAAGGAGCATGATGTATCAATCCAGTCCGAACTCACACAACATGAAAGAAATTGCGAAAAAACAAAAAGAGAAGAGTAAGAAGTCCGTTAAAGTAGTTAAAGTTCTAAAAACTCTTAAAAAAGAAAAAAGTTCTAAAATTGAATCCAAAACTACTTCTGAAATAAAAAATAAAGAGGCAACTAAAGTTAAGAATGTATCTAATATCAAGACCGTTCTTAACATTAAAAACAGTGTGAAGTTTCAAAATATTTCTGACCAAAGAAGACATGCTATTGAGGATGTTGTTAAAGAATTAGTCAATGAAGAAGCAATTCCGATTGTGTTATACTTAATTGGGCGAACAAAAGTTTCTGAATTCGTAATTGCTCAAGATTTAGACTTAGAAATTCATAAAGCAAGAAATTTATTATATCGCTTGCTAGAACATAATATATTATTTTTCCATCGTAAAAAAGATAAAATAAAAGGGTGGTACATCTGCTATTGGGATTTTAATGAAAAGATAATCCCATTCCAATTAGAAAAAATAAAAACTCAAAAATTAGCTAAATTAAAAGAGAGATTAGACAAAGAGTCATCCTCTACTTTTTATATGTGTAAAAATGCTTGTACTAGAATGGATTTTGAGAAATCAATGGAATTTAATTTTAAGTGTCCAGAATGTGGTGAATTGATGGATGAACAAAATAATGTTAGAACTGTTGAATTCTTAAAAGAGCGAATTAGTGAGTTAGATAGAGACTTAAAGGCGTATGGCAAGTGAATAAATAATAATACATTTAAATCACTATAACTTCTTATCATAATGGAACTTCTTAAAGGTTTAATAGCAGAAGATTTATTTTTATATTTGCCCGATTATAACACTTTCATACTTTCTGATGTTCACATAGGTTATGAAGAATCATTAAATAGAAGAGGGGTTCTTATTCCTAGAAATAATTACAACGACTTAATTTTACGATTAGAAAAGGCTTTAGAAACTATTAGAAAGAAGGATGTTATAGAAAAAATTATTATTAACGGCGATCTTATCCATGAATTTGGAAAAGTTTCTTCAAAAGAAAAAGAATTAACAAGTAAATTCATAAATTTTCTTTTGACTTACGCAGAAGTTTTATTGATTGAGGGTAATCATGATAAAGCACTGAAATATTTTATAACCAAGAATGTTTTAATAAGCGACAAACTTGTTATCGGAGAATTTTTAATAATGCATGGCGATAAACTTCCATCAAAAGATTCTTTGAAGAATATTAAAACCATTATTGTTGGTCATGAGCATCCTTCTGTCAATATTGCTTCTGGTTCAAGAACAGAAAAATATAAATGTTTTTTAAAAGGCAAATATGAACATAAAAATTTGATTGTTATGCCTTCTTGTAATCTATTTATTGAGGGAACAGATATTTTACGTGAGAAAATATTAAGTCCTTTTTTAAAGAAACATAATATTTTAACTTTTGAAGCATATATTATTGAGGATAAAATATATGACTTCGGAAAGTTGAAGAATCTCTTGAATTAATAGTTATGTTTATCTACGTTATATATTATTTGTTGGTTTATTTATGTTGGCGCATTAATTAACTATTTTAGAATGGAAACATTTATATAATATGCTTATTCTTTCCAATTTATTCAAGATTATTTTAAATTAATTTGTGTTGGGGGATTAAAATGGTCATCGATGATTTGGTTGCGCGAATAGAAAATTCATCTTCTAAGAAGGGTTCCATTAGCGACTCATTAACTATCTTCGGAGAATTATTTTCTAATATCTTTTCGGATAAATCTGCTACTCCTTGTAGCCCTGATGAATTAAACGATTACCGATTTGCTATAGTTTACAAATACATATTGGACGAAAATAAATCAGATCGGCAAGTATTCAGGAATACTTCCGCTAGTCAAGCCAACATTAAAGCAATAGATTTCATTTCAGATTTACAAAAATATCTTTATCGTACATGTACGAATATGGTAAAAGATTGGAGAGAAGGTACAGGTTATTCAAATTATTCAAATGATTTATTCAGCGAATTAGATTTGATTAGAAAAAAATCTACTTCAAGTCTGGCGCAATCTTTGAGTACAAGAACAAACCGGTACGACAGTAAAATGCTTATTACGGCTATTTATGATGCGTTAGATAGAGGAATTTCAGTTAATTATCTTGGAAAATTATTATCACAACATTACTCTTCTGAAAAAAAAGAACATCTGCGGCAAGGAACTCCTTTATATAAGCAGTATATAGATAGACAAAAAGCAATAATTAATTGCGGAAAATAGTAATTACCTTTTTTCAAAAAATTATACGACTAAAACGACCACACAATAATACAAGAAATAATAAACAACATTCAAACAACAAAAAATGACAAAATCGGAAAAAAGAAAGGTGAATAATGTTGAAGAACGTAAGCATTATTTTCTAGATACTAGTTCTTTGATGCTTAACCCTTTAGGTATATTTAAATTAGCTTCTTGCAAATTAGATGATACAATCGTTCCAAGAAAAACTTTTTCAAACATTGCATCTGTTTTGGATAATATTAATGCTGATATCACTTCTGAAAAGCCAAATAATGTATATATTTCTGAGATGGTAGAGTGGGAATTGAATGATATAAAAGATCGTAAAAAAACTGAGGACAGTGAGTCTGCAAGACAAGCGATGCAGGTAATTACTGTTTTATCTCACCTGAAAACTTATGGTAGAAATCATAATGAATTTTTGTCTTCTGGGATAACTCTACCTAATGGTGCGAAAATTTTTTCAGTTCCACATAATGAACTATCTTTTAAAATAAACAGCTTAAAAGATTATGAATCCACACGTGATGATAGAATTCTGTTCGATTATTTTAGGATTGCTAGCCGTGGCCTATTTAAAAGAGCATCTAGATATATGAAAAATATTTTAGGGAAACCAACAATAAATATACCTAGTGGAGATTTTGTTCAAGTTGTTACTGAAGATATAAATGTTCAAGGAACAGTGCATGATATGGCGGGTAAAACTGGTGCAAATGTTAGTTGTAGTTCACTTATTTTTGAACGCACAAAACATCCAAATCCTGCAGAACAATACAATGGAATATATTCTCGCTCTATAATATTGTCTCCAGAAAAATATTCTCGTTTATTTAATTCTAATAATATTCACGATAAACCAAAAATTTCGTCATCTATGCCTATAATTGAATTAACCAATAATGCTATAAATAAAGATGATTTCAAAGATTTAGATTCTATAGTTATGAATCAATTTTTAAGAATAGCTGTTTCAGAATCAGTAGACATTAGTGATTCTACTACAGAATTTTTTATGCGTAGACAAAAAGATCGCTTAATACCTCTAAAATATTCTTCACAATTTATTGATGAAGAATATAGGCCGCGTTCATCCAGATCTTCTATTATTAGATCAGTAGATTCGGAACTTTCTGAAATTATACAGGATAAACATAAATGGTTACAGATTATAAAAAATAATACTATTTTACATAATAACCAAAAAAATAGATTAAGAAAAATGATTAATACTTCTGGAAGAGAACCAGAATTATTTGAAGAGCTACATAATAAGTTCAACGAATATACTAGAAATAATACTAAAGCATCAGGTTCAAAAGAGAAACAAAGTTTATTCTCACGTCAACGAATATTAGACACGCCGTTTAATCCTACAGTAATACCGGATAGCGAACAAATTTTATTTGTAGAATATTTGAATGATCCATCCATAGGTCTTGTTTCCTTTGTAGCGCCACAAGGCGCAGGTAAAACATATTTTGCTTTAGCTTCTGGACTTCGTCAAGTACGACTGGGATTATATGATAAAATAATATATATTCGTCCTATTGTTGAGACAGGACAGCCTTTAGGTTTTACGCCAGGAAAAACTTCTGATAAAATCAGGCCCTATACTCTTTCATGTGAGGATGCTTTGGAAAAAATTTATAGTATGATGGAAAGTCCGGAATTTTATAAGGCTAATCCTCATCTTAAGATATCTAATCCTAGCGCGTTTATGAGTTCTTTACAAGAAACCGGAATTATAGATTATCAAGCTCTAACTTATATGACAGGAAGGACCTTGTCAAGAGCATTTGTAATAATGGATGAATCTCATTTATTGAATCGTGAACAGATGAGACTGTTTATTGGCAGAATTGGAGAGTCTTCCAAATGTGTTTTGCTCGGTGATTATGCTCAATTAGGCGCTGCTGATGCTGATGTTATAAGAAAATATCAATTGACACCAGATAAGTTAGGTTTGTCCCATTTGATTGAGAAGGTTCTTGTAAAAAACAATAAGGAATATACTGACATCTATGGACATATATCAATAAATAGAAATTATACTAAGCGTTCACGTGTTGCAGCTATTGGAAATCTAATTTAATTCTATTCTCAAAAAAATTATTAGAATTTTTATTTTATTAATTAATTTAGACCTTGTCACGTCTATTCTTCTTTCTTTGCAACTTTTAGTTTCTCTTTTACTGCTTTGTCAGAAATTATTGCACTATTTCCTGTTGGATCTTCAAGTATTAATTTTTGTTTTTCTTGACCCCATATTACTCTATGCAATTTTTTAATCATATTTTTTGCTTTCTTTCGTGATTCTTCTTCCTCTTCTTCATTATCGCGAATAATTTCTAATTGCTTGACCATTCTATTTAATATGCCTTCAATGTTTGTCACATACCCATTGCTGCTCGGTCCTGACATTATATCTCCGACGTGTGGTATTTTTACATTTGCAGAACTGCTTTTTACTACACGTATCTTCATGTCTTCTTCTGATGTTAATTCTATTGTATACTTGCATGGGTCTTTTGGAATTTCTGCTTCTATATCTGCTTTATGATATCCGCATCCTGAACAGTCCATTGAGAATATGAATGTGGCGCCGAAAAATGGTATTTCTTTTTTCATATCCATTAGCACTAATTTCTTTTCGTGGCAGAATGGACACATTTCTCCACCAAGTACTTCTGCGTCTTCTGACTTTTGTTTTTCTGATTGTTTTGTCGTCGGCATTTTGTTATTCACATCTTTTATAATTATTAATGTATTCTGTTATTTATATATATTGTTGTTTTAGAAAATATAGCTTTCTTAATGAAAATATTTCTGTAATCAAGAATTAAAATGTTTAATCAAGTCAAGTTTCATTAAAAAATAAAAGTGATTCTATTAGAAAGAAATTTAAGAAAAAAATAAAATTTATTCGTCTTCAGGTTCTGCAGCTGCCTTTATTTCTGCAGTCGCGCCCTTTGAACGATAAATTTGTGCAAAGCTTGGAGTAATTACGATGTAATCATCACTGAAACCAGCAATGTCTCCTTCTATAGCATCTGTTGTTTTCTTCAACTTATTGATTGCACGTTTCAATTCTATCAAGTCTTTTTCTTTCAAAGGTCTGATATTTACTAGGCATATAGTGTTTCCTTCTCTTAATGCATCTAGTATTGGTTTGATATCTGTGAAATCATCCAGTACGAATGGTTTAACTATTATCTTTTGACCTGATTCTGAACTCTTGGAAGTGTCTAACTCAACGTATTCATCGCCCTGTTCTACTGCGTCTTCTTCCTCGAAATCTTTACCCTTAAATGAACTTTTTATTTTGGAAAAAAATCCAGCCATTTCAATCTCCTCCTACACCAAAATTCTTTATTGTAATAATATACTATTTTTCAGTTGTAATATATAAATATTTCTATTTAACAGAATATAAAGTATATAAACTTTGTGTTTTAAGTTTTGAGTGCGTTTAATGCGCCATAAAGACTTATATCTTGATTTGTAATAACAATTATTGGAATACGCTCTAGAATTTTACGCATGTTTTCTAAATCATGTTGTACAAATTCATCTACAAACAAATCTTGTAATGCTGACACTATTTTTGGAGCTATACCTCCAGCAAGTATCAATTCAGAACAAAGTGTTGTTAAGGCTAAATTTTTAGTTATTTTAGCATAATATTTGATAAATAATTCGAGTGTACGTATACATAACACATCTTTATCTTCAAGAGCGTATTTAGTTATTAGCGCAGGTTTTTCCTCATCATGAGCTTTACTAATCTCTAGCTTTATTTTATTATTATGTTTTACTTTTTGTGTTAATAAAAATTTGTAAATATTAATTATACCTCTTCCCGAAACTACGTCTTCTGCATCTTTGTACAGTTTTTTTTGAATTAAATATGATTGTAATTTTACGTCCATCTTATCATTAATGTTTATTGGTAAATCTATATGTCCTCCTTCTGAAGACATTGGTATTTTTATTTGTTCATGGCTTTTGAAGTCAGTGTAGTTTGTATAAGGAAGGATACATATTCCAAGACCTGTGCCTGCTCCTATTATTGCAGTAGTTCCAGAACTATTCCTGCCAAGATTAGTTAATTCAACATACTCATCGTTTTTTAATGTACGAATACTGAATCCTATTGCTTCAAAATCATTAATTAGTAAAACTTTATGTAATTGTGTTCTTACTAGTATGCTGTTTGTATCAATTGTCCAATCGAGATTTGTAAGTCTAGCATAATTTCTTTCTGCGTTTATTGGACCTGCTACAGCAATACACGTACTTTTTATTTTATATTTCTTACACTCTGGCATTTGGAGAAAATCTATTAATGTATCTGTAAAATGTTTTATTTCGTGACTTAGATATAATTTTTTGAATAGAATATTTTTTTCAATATCAATTATTGCTAACGCAGTTTTTGTTCCGCCAACATCTGCAACTAGAAAATACTTCTCACTCTTAAAAAACATCTACTCACCTCAAATTATAACTATACTTTCTATGATTCTACTCTTTATATTTCTCTTTATTTAATTGTTATCTAAATGTACGGGCCCATCTCTTTCTTAAATTTTTCGATTACTTCAACTGGGCTCGGATCAGTTGCATAATTTATTGCTAAATGGTATGATACTAAATCTCCTATGTATATACTTGTAAACATTTTTGTTAATATACTATCACCACGTATTGTGATTTCTGTAAACTTCACACCATCATTTGTCATCTCCTTGATGAGTTTTCTTGTTATTTCCATACGTTTTATTGTTCTTCTGTGATCATCTTGATCTTGTAGTATTACAATATGTATAGGAACATTTAATTTGTTAAAATTTACATATCCGTTCATCTCATTATGATTTAATTCTGGAAATTTGGCGCAAAACGCAGGTATTTTAGTATTCTCATTTATTTCGCATTTCCATCTATATGCTACTGCATAAAAGTTAGGTGACGCATATATAACAGGTAATTTTCCGAATAGTTTTAGTGCTATATCATATCCGATTCTATCAAAACTTGATTGATTTTTACGCAGGTTATCGACCAAATTTTTCACATCTTCACTGTTATCATTTATTACTCCTGTATTTTCTAAAATTTTTAACATTGGAAAGAATAAATATGCTACAGCGTTTCTTGGTTGATATCCTTTCGGGATTAGAACGCACGGAAGTCTATTTATTCTTGAATACTCTTCAAGTTTTCCGCCTGTCGTTATTATAATAATATTCAGGCCACGTTTCAATGCTTCTCTATAACATGAAATGCTTTCTTCAGTATTGCCTGAATATGACACTATAAATATTAATGAATTTTTATCAGTATAATCTGGAAGTGTGTAGTCTTGCACGTTAAATACTGGAATTTTTATTTTTAGCATTTTTAGATATGCTTCTAATAATTGTCCACTTATACTAGAACCGCCCATTCCACATACAAATATTTGACTTAGATTGCCTTTTAATTTTATATTTCTACCTAAAGAATAAGCTTCTCTAATCTGCTCAGGAAGGCTGTTTATCACCCCAAGCATGTTCTCCCTATCATAGAGTCCAGGCATAATGTTTCACTAGACTTAGTGATATATAAATGTTATGGAGCATTTTATTATGATTAACTTTATAAGAATAATATTTATTCTCTTGATTATGGTTGTTGCTAAAAAAATTGTTTACATCAAAACCTTTGGATGTTCGGTAAATCAATCTGATGCCGAGATAATGGGTGGACTACTTACAAAAGCAGGATTTACTGTCGTAAGCGCATACGGTGATGAAACTAACTTAGATTCTAAATCTAATTCTGAGAATAAAAATTCTGAAGATATAGATTCTAAAAATCCGAAACATGTAGATGTTGTGATTATCAATACTTGTACTGTTAAAAATTTGGCTGAGACAAAATTTTTCAAAGAATTGCGCAGATGGAATAATAAAAATACTAAAATTATCGTTACAGGCTGTATTCCTCAAGCAGAACCTAAACTGCTTGACGAACAGTTAAAAAATATTTCAGTTATTGGAACAAGACAAGTTGTTCACGTGGTAGATATTGTCAAAGATGCGTTGCGTGATAAAATAGTACATAATCTTGATAATGACAAAAACGAAATGCTTAACCTTCCAAAAACTCGCAGAGTAGGTATTGTAGAAATTGTTCCTATATCTGAAGGTTGCATGAGTAATTGCACTTATTGCAAAACAAAACTTGCTCGTGGAGAAATATTGTCTTATCCTAAAGAAAAAATAATTTCTCAATTTCAATCAGCGTTAAAAGAGGGATGCCGCGAATTTTGGATTACTAGTCAAGATAATGGTTGTTATGGCTTTGATATTTATCGTAAAGAAAAATATTTTTTGCCTCAGTTGTTAAACGAGTTATTGGAACTTGACGGAGATTTTAGAATTAGATTAGGAATGAGCAACCCTGATCATGTTGATAGAATTAAAGATGATCTAGTGGAAGTTTTTAAACATCCGAAAATGTTTAAATTCTTACACATTCCAGTACAATCCGGTAATAATAAAGTTCTAAGAGAAATGAAACGATCTTACGTTATAAAGGATTTTTATAATATTATAGATTTATTCAGAAAAAAAATCCCTGAAATTACTATTAGTACTGATTTGATTGCAGGATTTCCCCAAGAGACAGAAGAAGAATTTAATGATACTTTGAAACTCATTAAAACTGTTAAATTTGACGTACTGAATTTTAGTCGATTCTGGATGCGTAAAGGCACTCCTGCTGAAAACATGAAACAATTGCCTGGTGGAATAATAAAAGAGAGAGCTGAAAGAATCAAACAATTATTCAACAATCTGGTTGAAGAACAAAATATTATTTGGTTGAATAAAGAATGCACTATATTAATTGACGAAATTGGAAAAGATGGTATATTGATTGGCAGAAACGATTATTATAAACAAATAATACTTGTCGACTCACTTTTTGACTCTAAAATTGCTAGTTCTAAAATAAGTTCTAAAATTAAATTAGGAGATTTTGTTAAAGTTAAAATTATTCGAACTACAAAATATAAACTGTATGGAGAAATAATTTGATTTTCAAGTATTTGATTTTTGGATTATAACTTTTGATTTGATTTTTTAAAAAACCAAAATAGTATGAAAAGGTATGAAAAACAGTAATATTTAAATACTGTGCTTTTCTTCTAAATCATATAATCTACATACTAGCTTGTTTTGTAGCGTTGGTTTTGTAGGATATAAATAACTAGTTTTATATGACTATTACAGTATAGGTGCAAAATTTGAAAGAACGTATTACCTTAACAATTGAAAGAGACATTTTGGAAAAGATAGATGGAAAAGTCGATGGTTCCACAATTAAGAAT